>ENA-ORML01000121-ORML01000121.1-human-gut-metagenome-genome-assembly--contig:-NODE-121-length-98560-cov-4.325527_pt1 | contig 98560 bp, 68 predicted proteins | sample MGYA00242103_ERZ508995 | MGnify/ENA primary metagenome ERZ508995 (study PRJEB26280, sample SAMEA2338702) | human gut metagenome | biome: human gut; feature: human-associated habitat; material: faeces... | reverse complement strand
AATAAATCTTTTCTTTTTTTATCTAAAATTAAGACAATTCCACTTACTAATGCTAAACTCGCTATAGATATCCATAAAATTGTTTGATTTTCATCACTCGTTTTCACATTTGTTGGATTTTTTTCAAGATTATCTGTTGAATTGATTTCAACATTTTCCTCATATACCAAAGCATATGTTGAGAACCTATCTGTAGAAAAAGACAATGTTCCATCACTGTTTAGAGTTGTTGCTAATTTATCTGCTTTTCCATCATGAAGACGTATAACATAGAATGTTTTTCCCTCAGCCTTAAGATTGCTTGGTAAAGTTAATGTATAAGTGATAGGCTTATTTAATTGATATAAACTTCCTAATTCCTCATTGTTATTAGCAATCAACATCATGCTCAAATCAATATATTGTACAATTTTTGGTGAAGTTTGTGTAGTTCCATTAGAAACTTTTAAAACATCTTTTATTTTTTGAAGTTCTTCTTGTTTTATGGCACTCTCTTGTAGTATTTGAGATTTAGCTTTTACAGTAATTGTTTGATTATCTAAAATGGCTTTTTCAACTTTATAAGCTGTTTCATGACTTAAAATATTTTCAGCAACTTGTTGCCCATTCAATATATCTTTAACGATATCATTAACTGTATTGATAATTGTTGTTTGTGAATTGTTATCACTAATTCCTACTTTTACTGTTGTATCTGGTTTTGATAAATCAACATTTGGTATATCTGCCTTAATTGCTTGAACTGTAACTTTACAGTTTGCACTGAAAGAACCTACTTTTGCAGTAATAATTGCAGTTCCTTCTTTTACTGCTGTTATCACTCCATTGGCATTAACAGTTGCAATTTTGGAATCACTTGAACTCCAAGTGACTTGGTCAAGTGTTGTAGAAGGTGTAACAGTAGCTTTTAAAGCTAATTCAGATCCTACAAGTAATGTTTTCTTTGCTTCTGAAAGTGTGATACCTGTTGCACTTTTAGCAACCTTATATACATTATTAACTTTTACACAACTATAACCTTGCTCTAAAAAAGCATTGACATCGTTATCAAATTGACCACCTGATATTATCGTATTAACTTGACCAGTTGGTGAATTTTCTCCTATTTTATCAGCTCCAAAATTCCCTTCAAAAGTACCACCGCTAATATGATTAACAGTTGTTCCACCTTGTGTGTCAAAATAATTAGCAAACACATAATTATCCTTTAAAGATTGCTTAAAATGTCCACCAGTGATTGTTGTTTTTGCTGGTCCTTTCCAAAATCTTGTTAGAATTGTATAATTACCACCATCAAATGTACCATCTTCAATTGTTGCAACACCACTATTTTGAATATTTGCAAAGCTTTTGTCAGAAGTACAATGATATGTACCACCTTTTATTGTTAAATTCCCATAGACTTGAGCACTGCTATCATCATTCTTAATGACAATCCCAGAATCTGTAAAAGTTCCATCATGAATTGTCATTGTTCCTAAGTTACGAATCAAAGCAGAATTCTTAGTTCCATTTTGTTCCTTTTCATTATTTATATCATCTGTATATGTTCCATTTACAATATTCAGAGTTCCTGAGTTATCAATTAAATAACCATATCCCTCTTTAGTTAATGTCCCATTCCCTTTAATTTCAAGACTTCCTTGTACAGTTAGACCAGGACCATTATCTTTCTGTAAAGTCAATTTTTTACCATTTAAATCTAATTGGATAGTCTTTCCCTTTTCGACAACCATTTGTTGCTGTGTCAAGTTTTCTTGTAATATAATATGACCACTACCATTTTGAATAGCATCATCTAATGTAGAAAATGTCTTCCCATTACTATCCAATATTGGACTGTTAGCAGCATTTACATGACTTGGTATACTACTCATCACCAATGTAAGTGCTCCAGCAACGATGATACCTATAAACCTATTTGTTTTTATACCTCTCACTTTCAAATCCTCCTTTTATAAAATTCTTGTTCATTAATTTGTACTTAAATGAACCTTCAAAAATGATAAGAATTTTCATATTTTGAGGTAAAAAAAGACATTTATCTCATGATAAATGTCCAGTCCGTAAAGGTACAGATAAACGAACTTCATGACTAAATGAAATCCTTATAATAATCACACCCTTTACAATCCTATTTACTTAAGTTCATTATATCTTTTTATATCCTTTTTTTCAATAAAAATATCAATCTCCAAGATAGGATAACTATCTTATGACAAATAAAAAAAGAGATACAGTCATCAATATTATAACTGTATCTCAAATGTATTCCCTTCAACAAATAAATGTATTGTCCCCTTTTCAGATAAAACACTATTCTTTACAGGCATAGCCAAATACAATGTACGTGTTTGTAATGGCTCTATCTTTCCTGTTTTTGATACAGATTTATGATTTTCACTTTCTATAATAATTTGTGACTTAATCTGTTCTTGCCCTATTGTATATTCACAATAAATATAATCACTTGGATCTAGTGAACTATCTGTAGTATTTTTAATATCAATTTGTAAAATAACAAATGTTTCATCTTCATGATCAGTTGGAATATAACTGTAGAAGAAACCTTTATTAGAAGGCTCAATTTTATTCGATTGTGTTATATTATTTAAAGCAATTTGCGTTTGCTTAAGAGTTAAAATATCACCCAATGATTTGCTATCATTATTAACAATATGTTGTTCTGTTGTGAATGTATATTGAAATTCATGCTCATCTAAAACTTTAAATTGGAGACTTGCTTCTTCTTTAACTTGCTCCTTAGGAACTTCACAATAAAGATGTACATATCTTGTTTCATTTGTTTTTAAAGTATCTGTTGTACTCATTTGATTATAATTGACTGTTTCTATAGCATGTTTCATTGGATATGATTCTTTATTGATTTCAAATTGTCCATTAAATATATCTGTCATCTTCATTTCATTTTTTGATAAATTAACTGTTTTAACAACCATATCTATAAAAATATTATTTTCATCTGATAACTTAATATATTTATATGTTTTATTTTTATTTGAGGGTGCAATTTGTTGACTGACTTCTGTTTTCATAACTTCAAATTCTAACTGATCTTGATATGTATATGAATTTGCTTCTTTCAATATCTCCACTTCAGTTTGTTTTTGACACCCCATCAAGCAACAAGCAATACCTAGCAATATTCCTATTTTTTTCACAATTATCATTCCCCTTTTTCTTTATTCTAGCATATTTTACAATTAATTCCTACCAAACATTAAACCAAGAACAAAGAAATAAATAATCATATAAGACTTAAAAAGGATAGAAATTCTATCCTTTTGACTCACAACTTCGTTATTCAACAACTCTTACTTTAATAACATTTTCCAAACTTTCAAACTCTTTTGTTCCTACAACATCGTTTGTATCAATAATTGTATAAGCATAATCATCCTTAGCTTTATTTACCATATTTTCAATGTTAATTTCTTGATTAGCTAAAAGAGTGGCAAATTGTGCTAACATGTTTGGTACATTTTTATGAATCAAACAAATACGATACTTTGTCGTGCGTGGTTCGTTAATAGTTGGGAAGTTAACTGAATTCACAATATTACCACTTTCTAGATAATCCTTTATCTCTTTTACTGCCATGCGGGCACAATTATCTTCTGATTCTGGCGTAGAAGCACCCAAGTGTGGCATGACAATCACATTTTCATGATCAATGATATCTGGTGTTGCAAAGTCAGTAATATACTTGGCAACTTTTCCAGAATCAATAGCAGTCAAAACATCTTGTGCATTGACTAAATCCCCTCTTGCAAAGTTCAAAATACGAACTCCATCTTTCATCATTGCAATACTTTCTTGATTAATAATCCCTTTTGTCTCTTTTGTGCTAGGTGCATGTAATGTAATATAATCACATTCACTAAAAATCGTTTCTACATTTTGAGCATTTTTAACCCATTTACTCATTCCCCATGCAGCATTAACTGAAATATATGGATCAAATCCATAAACTTCCATCCCCAATTTGATTGCAGCATTAGCAACATGAACCCCTATTGCACCTAAACCAATAATCCCTAATTTTTTACCTTCTATCTCTGGTCCTACAAACTGGCTTTTTCCCTTTTCCACCAATTTTGCAGCATCCTCATTCCCCTTAAGAGTTTTAACCCAATCAATCCCCTCTACTACCTTACGTGATGATAAGAAAAGTCCACATAATACTAATTCTTTAACTGCATTTGCATTCGCTCCTGGCGTATTAAAGACAACAATCCCCTCATTGCTGCACTTTTCAAGTGGTATATTATTAACACCTGCTCCAGCTCTTGCAATTGCTTTTAAATTATCATTCAATTCATATTCATGCATTGATGCAGAACGTACCAATACACCATCTTCTTTTTCAACATCTTCCCCAACAAGATATTGGTCATCAAATTGACCGACTCCAACTGGAGAAATTTTATTTAATAATTTAATATTATACATATATATCTCCTATTTATTCTCTTCTTCAAATTTTTTCATAAAATCAAGCAATGTTTGAACTCCATCCAATGGCATAGCATTATAGATAGATGCACGAATTCCTCCTACAGAACGATGTCCTTTTAAATTAGACATTCCAGCTGCAATAGATTCTTTAACAAATTTAGCATCCAAATCTTTATTAGGACAAGTAAATGTCACATTCATAAATGAACGATTATCTTTATCACTATGAACATGATAGAAGTCTGATTGATCTAAATAGTCATATAATAATTTCGCTTTCTCTTCATTTCTTTTTTGCATAACTTCTAATCCACCTAAACTATCAATCCATTCAAGCATTAAACCAAGCACATAGATTGAGAAAGTTGGTGGGGTATTGTACATTGAATCATTATCTGCAATTGTATTATATTCCATCAGAACTGGAATATTCTCTTTATGGTCCTTAATAAGATCTTCTCTTACAATAACTACACCTAATCCTGCGATACCCATATTTTTTTGTGCACCTGCATAAATCATCCCATAATCAGCAACATTGATTGGTTTAGACAAGATATTAGATGACATATCAGCGACAACTGGTACCCCTTTTGTATCTGGTACGTATTTCCATTCTGTTCCAAAAATTGTGTTATTAGAACATAAATGAACATAAGATGCATCTTCTCTTAAATCTAATTCCTCTTGTGTAGGAATATGTTTAAAGCCATTATCAGCACCATTGTAAGCAATATGAATATCACCAAATTTTTTAGCTTCTTGAGCACTTTTTTTAGAGAAAGCTCCAGTAACAATATAATCAGCTTTTCCATTTTTCATTAAGTTTAATGGAATAGTTGAAAATTGTTGTGTTGCTCCGCCTTGTATAAATAAGATTTTATAGTTATCTGGTATATTTAATACCTTTTTTAATAATGCCTTTGTTTCATTAAAGATTTCTAAATAGGACGACGATCTATGGCTCATTTCCATAACGCTCATTCCACTATCTTTATAGTTCAACATTTGAGCAGCTACTTTTTCTAATACTGGTACAGGTAGTGTTGATGGACCTGCTGAGAAATTGTAAACTCTTTTTTCTGTCATATTGACGTCCTCCTTTATAATGTTGTTGCTATTATATTTGATAAAAACAAATTTGTCCAGTGATATTATTAAAAAACACAAATTTTTATTATTTTTTATTTGAATTGTATACAATTACAAACAATTCTTTATATAATATGCAAAATAAGAAAAAAAAGAACCATGTGGTTCTATCTTACTCATAAAAATAATATTTTTGATCACACATAGATTTTGCTTTATACATAGCCATATCTGCTTTATGAAAAAATTCCTCATATGTGTCTTGACCATTATAATTAACAATACCAATACTTATTGAAAAAGGCATAATTTGATATTGAGATGTAACTTGAGTTAAAAGATAATCTATCTTATCAATAAGATTATCTTTTTTCATTGTTTTAAGATAAACAATGAATTCATCTCCTCCAATTCTCCCTATAATTTCATTCTGAAAAACGCTCGTTAATTCAGCAGCAAATCCTTTGAGAATTTTATCACCTTCTAAATGTCCATATTGATCATTTAATTTTTTAAAGCAATCAATATCTAACATCAATAAAGTTCCTTTCCCATGTAAAAGAATATTTTCCTCTATTCTTTTTTCAACTGTCACTTTATTATAGAGATGTGTTAACCCATCCTTTTGGGATACATCTAATAGATAACTTTCATATTGTTTCATGTCATCAATGTCAGTCATATAACCATCTATCCGTACTAACCTTTTATTCTTATAAATATATTGATATTCTAGTATCACCCATGAACCATTTAGATTTAATTGAACCCTCCCATAACAAGCTCCTTGTCCAGAAAGAATATTATCAAATAAATCATTATATGATGTCTCTAATCTATGTTTGGTGATATTAAAATACCTTTGACACCTTGGAACAACATATATATTGTGATTCTGGGGATTATATTGGAAAATAACAATATTTTGAAAGTGTTCTAATAAATAAATATGACAAGAATGAAATAGTAAGAACATTAATCTTTCTTTAAATCTTTGATATATATTCATAAAACACCTCCTTTGTTACAGATTGTAGACATTCTGTAACAAGCGAGTTATACTTTATTTAAGTAGTTTTCTTGGATATAATGGTTCATTTTGTTTTTATAGTTACTGTTACAAAAATTCTACATTTTGTGACAAATTAAATTATTTTTTGGTATTCTCTTTCTTTTGCTCGCCGTAAAAACGTTTGATAAGATATACCTAATTTCTGAGCTGCTTTTCTTGAAGAAATCTGGCCTTGATGCCATAGACATGCATAATCAATAAATTCTGGAGACAATTGAATACGATCTGGTCCAAAATGAACTCCTCTCGCTTTAGCTGCTGCAATACCTTCTGCTTGCCGTTGATGAATAAATTCTCTTTCTGTCTGTGCAACATAACTTAGTAATTGTAAAACAATATCTGATATAAGCGTTCCTATTAAATCTTGATCTTTCCTAGTATCTAATAATGGCATATCCAATACAACTATACTAATATGTTTCTCTTTTGTTAAAGTTCTCCATTGTTCAATAATTTCATCATAATTCCTACCTAAACGATCTATACTTTTAATAAACAATATATCTCCTGTTTTTAGCTTTTTAGTCAATTTTAAATACTTTGGTCTCAGAAAGTCTTTACCTGATTGTTTTTCAATAATAATATGAGAATCTTCTATACCAAAATTTCTCATTGCTATAACTTGTCTCTCTTCATTTTGATCTTTACTAGACACTCTTACATATCCATAAATCATTTCTTTCATTATTGTAGGCAAAACAACTTTGAAGCAAACAAAAAAGCATATATCAAATATATGCTAAATTTTATTTCTTTCTTCTGCATCCTTTATATAACTTCCAACATCAGCAGGTTTATGTGCATCAGAAGCAGTAATTAATTGTACATGATTTTTTTTAAAGTTTTCTAAAAGTTCATTAGATAAGCCTTTATCTGGATGATTATACCTATAATAACAACCTGTATTATTTTCTGCTTTCATATGATGTTCATTTAAAAGTTCAGATAATCTCTGATATGTTGGTTTTAAGTCATATGTTGGATAAATTTCAAATAATTTAATTGTATCTGGATGTGCAAGTTGAGTAAATAAATCAGATTCAATTAATTGAAATATCAATTCATAATATCTTTTATAAATATGATTAACATCATATTTATCCCATAGTAAAGCTTTTGAAAATCCCATATCATATAATATTCCATCGATAGAATGAATAGCCCCTACTAGAAAATCAAAATGATATTGTGATAAAATATTTCTAATGAATTCTTCATGTTGTGGAACATAACATACTTCTAATCCATATGTTACTTTTATAGGCAAATCCATTGCCTTGACATCTTCCATCAAATTAACAAAATCAGCAAGATGGTCCTTGAATTTCATCTTTTTATTTTCTAACCATGTTTTTTGGACCTCATAATCCTTAAGTTCCATATAAATAGGTTCAAACTCAATAAAGCGGTGTGTATGATCTAAGATTTGAATTTTATCAATTCCTTTTTTATGTGCTTCTTCAACAAATTCTAATACATATTCTTTTGTAAGCGGACCATTTTCTAAATGCATATGACCATCTATCATGTTTATTCCCCCTTATTCCCCTTCTTTTTGCTTATTATATTTTTATATATTCTATTTGTAAATAAAAATGATAAAATAAAAATTTTATTTGGATTCAAAACATTATTTAGCAATCACAAGCAATTCTTGCCTTATATGATGAAATGAGTGTTGCTGATATGATGAATATAGCTCGGGATAGAATTGCTGATGAAAAGCAAATTATACTTTATTATATTGGCATAATAGACATTCACTGCAAAAATTGAATATAAAACGGGGTATGACTACCCCGTTAAAGATTTAAATTTTAATGATAAACTTTTATACTTATCTAAAATCTCCATTTATGTTGTCTAGTGGGAAAGTATTACATATATAAGCTTAATCGTTTAAATCCATAAAATCCCTTCTTAGACATCATATTAAATATTTCTTCAATAATCGAGTGAGTTCTTTAATATCAATAGGTTTTGCTATATGAGCATTCATTTGGCACTCTAAACATTTTTCAATATCTTCAGAGAAAGCATCTGCTGTCATTGCAATAATTGGAATAACTGATGCATCTGAACGCTCTAATGATCGAATTGCTTTAGTCGCATCATAACCTGTCATACGAGGCATACGAATATCCATAAGAATAGCATCATAATATCCTTCTGGTGATTCTTGGAACTTCTGAAGACATATTTCACCATCTTCAGCCCATTCCAATTCCATACCCATATCAGATAATATTTCTCTTGCAATTTCCCAGTTAAGTTCATTATCTTCGGCAAGTAAGATACGATGTCCAGATATGTCAATATTTTGATTCAATACTTGCTCTTGCATTGAATCAATACCCATATATTGGCGTAAACCATAAAATAAAGTTGATTTAAATAGAGGTTTTGAAATAAATCCATTAATACCGGCTTCACGAGCTTCTATCTCAAATTCGCTCCAATCATATGCAGAAATGAGTAAAATAGGGATGTCCCCTCCCAAATTATGTCGAATTTCTCTAGCAATTTGAATACCATCCATATCTGGTAGTTTCCAATCCAATAAGATAATTTGATAATCATTTCTTTTTTTATGATGTTGAATAACTAGATCTATAGCGTCTTCTCCACTTAATGTCCATTCAGCTTTAATACCAATAGAATCTAATGTTTTTATAGCACTCTCGCAGAATAATTTATCATCATCAACAATCAACATATTCCAAGGCGGTAAAACCATATCCATTTCCATCGTCAATACTTTTTCAAAATCTAAAACGATATGAAACTCCGTTCCTTTTCCGAGTTCACTCTGTACATCAATAGTTCCTTCCATTGCATCGACAATATATTTTGTGATTGCCATACCTAAACCGGCCCCTTCAGTTTTATGTATTCTCCTTCCATCTGCCCGACTATAAGATTCATATATTTTTTCTAAAAATGCTGGAGTCATACCTATTCCGTCATCCTTAACAATGATATGAATACGAGCATAGTTCTCACCTTTTGGAGATTCTTCTTCTAAAAGAGAGAAATCTATAGAACCACCATCTGGTGTAAACTTAGTTGCATTAGATAAAAGATTTAATAAGACTTGATTTAAACGGACACCATCACACCATACATTTTCTGTTGAAATATCCTCAATATGTATACCGAATTTCTGTTTTTTTGCTTTTACCTGCGGTTGCATAATAATGATAATACCTTCAACAACCTCTTTCAATGAAATTGCTTCCATAGTTAAAGATAACTTACCACTTTCAATTTTAGACATGTCTAAAACATCATTTATGAGTCCTAATAAATGCTTACTTGATAGTGTGATTTTTTTCAAACAGTTTTTAACTTGTTCTTGATTATCTATATGTGCTGTTGCTATTGCTGTCATTCCTACAATAGCATTCATAGGTGTGCGGATATCATGACTCATATTTGCTAAAAATTCACTTTTGGCCTTATTCGCTTCTATAGCGGTTTCACGTGCTTTCTCCAATTCTTGCAATTGTAATTTTGTCATAACGAAAAAGCGTTGGAAAATGAGTATAAAAAGAATCAATATAGCAGCACAAGCAAGTACTGTCGTGCCAACACGTTGGATACCTAGATCATCTATGATAAATCCTAACATTTCAAACGGCATAACTGCGACTAAATGCCATTCAGAATAAGGTAAAGATGTGACATAAACTTGATGATATTGACCATTAATTTTAATCATTTTTGTATAATCTTTATTATTTTGAAGTGCTTTATCAAGTCCTTCAAGAAGAGTTTTTTTTGATGAATCAACTTTTTCAAAATTGTGTTGCTTTTGGATTACATCAAATGACTCCCATAAGTCAGTGTTAGAGTTACGAATAACAAAACTACCATCGGATCTAATAATATGATAATATGTCTCATCCCCTTCATTATCCAAAGAAAGAAATTCTGTGATATACTTCAAAGAAATAGCTGCCACTAAACCAGTACATTTTTTATTGTTTTGCATAGGATAATCAGCATTAATCCCAAACAAAACAAGTTCATTCCCATTAGCATCAGTACCAACAGCAACTCGTTGCTGACCATTTTTTAAGGCATCTACGAAAGGCAATGGATTATTAGGAGATATTGCTTTTCCATAAATTGTTTCAAAAGTACCATCACTAGCACATATTGATAAATGTTCAAATCCTCTGATTTCTGACCTATAAGCCAATTCTTCATAGATTTCTTGTAAATCATTGTTTTCTTTTGAAACCGTAGAAACAATACCTGCCACTTGCTCAAAACGTAATTTAATAACGTTTTCAAAGTTTTTAGAGATTTCTTTATTCATGCTAGACATATAAATTTCGCCTATTTTATATATACTTTCATTACTTTTTTGGTTCATGAATACCCCTAACAAGAAAAATATAATTGTGCTAAACAGAATAAGCAAAATAAAACTACGAGTAAGAAAGCGAGTTATATGATTATTTGTTTTAATGCTACCCATTCTTGTTACTTCTCCTTAAACATTTGATATTCATTAATAGCATCAATTATTTGATAATAGTCTTTTGATAATTGGGGCATTAAATCAAGGGCTTTTTTATAATTATTATTTTTGAATTCATTTGTCATTTGATAACTGCTTTCATATAACTTAGAAAATGAAAGATTTTGACAAATTCCTTTGATAGTGTGAACATAGCGATGTGCATCTTTATAGTTTTCATTCTGGATAGAAATTTTTAAGAAATTAAAACTTTTATCTTTTAAAAACTTGAACATAAATTTCTCCACTATATACTCATTTTGTAATCTCTGAACGACCTCATCATAATTTCCATCAAGCTTCATATAACATTCTCTTAGGTTCATATTATATTTCCTCACTTTCTCTCATAATTTTTTTGTCATCATAAATAGCCACGATTCCTTTATTTTTTTTATTTTTTGCTTTATACATAAAATCATCAGCAATTTTAAATAGTTTTATTGGATTATCCGTTTTATAAATCCCACCCATACTTATTGATACACAAATGTTTGGACATTCATCAAATTCTAGCATATTTACTGAAGTACGTATAATCTTTAATCGTTTCTTAAATAAATCAGATGGAATACAACAGAATATAATAATGAATTCATCTCCACCATAGCGAATGACAGTATCTATCTTTCGGACACATGATACTATTGTTTTTGCTATTTTTTGTATAACACAATCTCCAACATAATGGCCATAAGAATCATTTATAGATTTGAAATTATCAATATCGATGACAACCATATTTTCAATATCTTGTTGATTGACAAAATGTTCATCATAATATCGACGATTGTATACTCCAGTTAGAGGATCAGTGTATAACAAATGCAATGTTTTTTCGTATGATAAGGGATCTTTATTTCTATCAAGGATTCCATTAATATTTTTCTTTTCAATCATATTTCTAATATTTTGAGGTGTTGGCTGAATCTTTGCTACATTTTTCAATTCAGTTTCAAGCATATCTGAAATATTTATCAAACATTGTAAAAGAATAGGATTAAAAGCCCCACATTCACCTCTTAAGATCATTTTTAGTGCTTGATTATGTGAATAAGCTTCTTTATAACATCTTTCTGTTGTTAATGCATCATAAACATCTGCTAAAGCAACGACTTGTGCCGCTATTGGAATTTCATCTCCTTTTAATCCATCAGGATATCCACTACCATCATATCTCTCATGATGCCATCGACATATTTCATAGGCAACACTAACAAGGGGAGATTCTTGTTGTTCAGCAGGTAAGTCCTGCAACATTTTTGCTCCAATTATAGGATGGGTTTTAATAACTTCAAACTCTTGATTAGTCAAACGAGCAGGTTTATTCAAAATAGAACTTGATATTGATATCTTTCCAATATCGTGGAGAGATGATGCTGTACTAATTAAAGCAATATCTGTCTCAGATAAAACATATTGATCAGTTTGTTGTATCAGCTTTTTTAATAAAAGATTAGTAATGGCATTAACACGTAATATGTGTAGACCGCTTTCACCATTACGGAATTCAACAATATGAGATAAAATTGAAATCATCAGTTTGTTATTTTTTTCCTGTTCATGAAACTGTTGTGTTATAATCTTTTCAAGATAATGCTGTCTCGCATATAGAAGCATTGTATTTGAAATACGACGATGGACAATTGTTGAATCAAAGGGTCGACTGATATAGTCAAATGCCCCCAAATCATAAGCACGCTTAATATTAGAAGGAGAATTATCAGCAGAAATCATAATAACAGCGAGGTTATCATCCCAATGATATTTGTTTATATAAGTTAAAACTTCAAATCCATCCATTTCAGGCATAAAAATATCTAACAGTAATAGTGAAAAGTCTTTTCTTTGCTGTGAAAGAATTGTAATTGCTTCAGCACCATTATTTGCTTCTACAATATCATACTGATTTTTAAGAATTTCAACGAGTAGATCTCTATTCATTTCTGAATCATCTACAATTAATATTTTTTGTTTATCCATTATACTTCAGTCACTTTCATAACATTTTATAAATTCAATTTTATTATAATTTTTCCAATACTCATTTACAACTGGTATATTGGTGACGTATACTAATAGGTTGTATCATTTTCTGTTGATAAAATAAGAATAATATAAAATAAAAGGAAATGACTTGTCAAATCATCAGGAAGCATTGTTTGATTTAAATGAATCATTTTTTACTCTTAACTTCTTTTCAAAAATCTATATACTTGAATTAAAGAAATTTTAAGAAATTCAAATTTGTGATGAATAATAAACAAAAGTTAGCAAGGAACATGAAAGTATTGAATTAACATCTCTCTTATCTGACATTGCATACACCCCCACTCCCTATTGCTTAATTCTTTTATCCTCTTATTCATATATCCACATTTATGGCACTTTTGTGATGTTGATTCATACTGCTTTATTCTTGCAAACTTCTTGCCATACTGCTCTGCATTATATTTCAGCATACTAAAGTATCCTGACCATGATCCATCCAATATATATAGTTTTTTCGTCTATAGAGTTACAAAACAAAAAGAAACTGAACAAAATAACTACTAGTTATTTCGTTACAGTTCTTTTTAATCTAATTCAAACTGACCGGTATACAATTGATAATATCTTCCTCTTTGTTCAATCAGTTCATCATGACTGCCACGTTCAATAATTTGACCATGATCTAAAACCATAATAGCATTAGAGTTTCTGACTGTTGATAATCGATGAGCAATTACAAAAACAGTACGGTTTTCCATGAGTCTGTCCATACCTTTTTCAATAAGCTTTTCAGTTCTTGTATCTATTGAACTTGTCGCTTCATCTAAGATGAGAACTGGTGGATTAGCAATAGCTGCACGTGCAATGGCTAATAACTGACGTTGCCCTTGTGATAAGTTTGCTCCATCACCTGTTAACATAGTCTCATAGCCGTTTGGTAAACGTTTGATAAAACTATGAGCATTGGCCAACTTTGCTGCTTCTATTACTTCATCCATAGTTGCATCAAGTTTTCCATAACGAATATTATCAGCTATTGTTCCTGTAAATAAATGCGTATCTTGTAACACTATAGAAATAGATTTCCTTAAATCGTTCTTCTTGATAAGTTTAATGTCAATTCCATCATAAGTAATACTCCCACTATGAATATCATAAAAGCGATTAATTAGGTTTGTAATTGTTGTTTTTCCTGCTCCAGTACTTCCAACAAAAGCAATCTTTTGTCCAGGCTTCGCAAAAAGATTGATATCTTTTAAGATTGTGACCTCAGAATCATAGCCAAACACAACATCATGAAAACGGACGTCCCCTTTTAATGGAACAAGTTCTACACTACCATCTGGTCGAGGATGACGCCATGCCCATAATCCAGTATGTTCCTGACATTCATATAAAACATCATTACGTTCTCTAACACATGTTAAAGTCACTTGTCCTTCATCAACTTCTTCTATTTCATTCATCATTTCGAATATTCTCTCTGCCCCTGCCATAGCAGCTAACACAAAGTTTAACTGCTGTGTAAATTGATTAACTGGTTGTGCAGTCTGCCTTACAAAAATCAAATATGATGATAAACTTCCCAAGTCCATCATACCAGCTATAGTAAAGAAACCTCCCACACAAGCAACAACTGCATAGTTAAAATAAGAAATACTGACAACTGTTGGTATTGTTCTTCCTGAGTAAGTTAATGCTTCTGTTGAAGCATATTGCAACGCTTGATTTCGCTTATTAAATTCATCTATATTTTTTTGTTCATGATTAAAGACTTTTACCACTTTAACACCATCAACCATTTCTTCAATAAATCCATTAAGTTGACCCATAGCTGCCTGTTGATGAGTAAAATAATACTTACTACGATGACTTAAATATTGAATAATAAAATACATAACAATCATGCAACCTAATACAATTAATGAGAGTTGCCAATTTAAAATAAAAATTAATATTAGTGTTCCAACAATCATAATAAAACTCTGAATCAAATTATCAAAACAATTATTTAAAGCATCCTGAACAGTATCTAAGTCATTTGTAAAATGACTCATAATGTTGCCGTGTGCATTGCTATCAAAGTATCGTAATGGTAACTTTTGCATTTTACAAAATAAATCCTGTCTCATTTCTTCAACTATTTTTTGAGAGGTATGAACCATGAGTTGTTTATATATTGCCGTAGAAGTTGCCCCTATTGCATAAATACAAGCCATGAAAATAAGAAATGATATTAACCCCTGAAAGTCTCTAGGAAGAATATAATGATTAACTATTGTACGAATTTGAAAGGTTCCCCATAAATTAACTCCAGTACTCATGATAACTAATAATGAAACACTTAATAATGCATATTTGTGATTCCCCATATATTTTTTAAAAGAACTGAGTGTTTTCATCATATCTCTAGGCTTAGCGTTCGTTATTTGTCTTGCCATTATAAACCAGCTCCTTCCATTTGAGAATAGTAAATATCTTGATAGATACTATTATTCTTTAAAAGTTCATCATGTGTTCCAATCGCATTGATATGTCCATCATCAAGGATAATGATTTGATCAGCATGTTGAATTGAGGATACTCGTTGGGCAATAATCAACTTTGTTGTTTCTTTAAGAGTTGCAAGACCTTCACGAATATTTGCTTCAGTCGCTGTATCTACAGCACTTGTTGAATCATCTAAAATTAAAACCTTTGGATGCTTTAATAACGCTCTTGCAATACATAAACGTTGTTTTTGTCCTCCTGAAACATTGACTCCTCCTTGTCCTAAATCAGTTTCATACCCTTTTGGAAATTGATGAATAAATTCATCTACACTAGCGACATGACAAGCCCAATCAATATCTTCGTCTGTAGCATGTTCATTACCCCATAAAAGATTTTCTCTAATTGTGCCACTAAATAGAACATTTTTTTGTAAAACCATTCCTACACTATCTCTTAAATGTTCTATAGAATACTCTTTTACATTATGACCATCTATGAGAACTTCTCCTTCACTAACATCATATAGTCTAGGAATAAGTTGAACAAGACTCGTTTTGGCTGAACCAGTTCCACCTAAAATACCAATTGTTGAACCTGCTGGAATATGCATATCAATATTACTTAAAACATATTCTTTAGCTGTTGTCTTATATTTAAAATAAACATGGTGAAATGTAATATCACCACTATTAACAATCAAATCTTTATTTTGCGGATCATGAATATCAGGAACTTCATCCAATACTTCTATAATACGTTCACAACTGGCAATAGAACGTGTTAACATTAAAAAAACTGCTGAAATCATCATCAAAGAGTTTAAAATTTGCATGACATAACTTAAAAAACCTGTTAACTCTCCAACTTTCATGACTCCTTCAAAAATCATCTGTCCTCCAAAGAAAAGAATGCAGATAATTGTTGTATACATTACATATTGAAATAGTGGCATATTCCAAACTGATGTTCTAAATGCATGTTCACTGTTATCTCTTAATGCAATATTCATTTTTTTAAATTTTTCTTCCTCATACCCTTCTCTTACATAAGATTTAACGACTCTTATAGCATTTAAATTTTCTTGCACAACTGTATTGATTTGATCAATGCTTGCTTGCATTAATCGATATAACGGTCCTACTTTCCTAACAATCACAAAAAGTCCGCAAGCCAATATTGGTGTCACTACAACAAACACCATAGTCAATTCTGGATTAATTGTAAAAGTAAAAAACAATGCCATTAATAACATAACTGGAGCACGTACAAGTGGTCGAATTCCATTACTAATTGCTGTCTGTAGAATTGTCACATCACTTGTTAAACGAGTAATTAAAGATGACGTTGAAAAATGATCAGTATTTGCAAATGAGAAATTCTGAACTCTTTCAAATTCATCTTTTCTAAGTTCTGCTCCAAATCCTTGTCCAGCTGTTGCAGCAAAACGAGCATACATTATTCCTAAAATCAGTGCTAATAAAGCACAGATAATCATTTGGGCACCTTTCCATAAAATATATCCTTTGTCACTATTTGCAACACCAATATCTATAATATCTGCCATTAATGTTGGAATAACCAACTCAAAAACTGTCTCCAAAATGACACATGCACATGCTAGCATCAAGTATTTACGATGTTTTTGTGCATAAGGAAACAAACGTTTTAGCATAAAAATTCCCCCTATTCTAATTCTTTTCCTGCTAAATTCATATACATTCTTGACAAATAGTCTTTAAATTGTTCTTTTTCTTGAGCACTAAAACCTTGCAGAGAAATAGCCTCTACTTCCCTACAATGAATATCCCATTTTTTTAAAGCCTCTTGTCCAAGTGGTGTAATTCTTAATTGATAAGCACGTTTATTGTGTGGATTAATCTGACGTGTTAACATATTTTTTTCTTCTAGACCATTTAAAATCTTACTCACTGTAGCTGGTTCTACATCACAAGCTTCAGCAATATCTTTTAATTTACAATCATCATTTGTAGAAATATAGCGTAAGACTTTTGGCTGTCCAGGTGCTAAATTCATTTCATACATTTGAGCACGATTTTTCTTTCTTTGAGCATGAAATGTTTTAAATAATAAAATATAGAGTGGTATCTGCATAAATTCACCTCTTTTGTTAGTATGCTAATAATTAGCATACTAACTATAATACTATATGAACCTATTGTCAAGATATGTCATACATTTATCTTGTATACGTTTTATTTGCTTGTCAAAAATATGAGTGTTATAATACGAAGAGAAAGAAGGTCATATTATGAGTAAAGTTGATATTATATCTGGTTTTCTTGGTGCAGGAAAAACAACATTAATTAAAAAGTTAATCAAAGAAAACTTAAGCCATGAAAAAGTTGTGTTAATTGAAAATGAGTTTGGTGAAATTGGTATTGATGGCTCTTTTCTTAAAGAGGCTGGTATTGAAATTACTGAAATGAACTCTGGATGTATTTGTTGTTCTCTGGTTGGAGATTTCAGTGAAGCGTTAGAAAAAGTTGTGAAAGATTATCATCCAGATCGCATTATTATTGAACCATCTGGTGTTGGCAAATTATCTGATGTTATTCAAGCAGTTATCAATGTCCATGATGATAAACTGCAATTAAACAGCTTTATTGCTGTAATTGATGCGAAAAAATGCAAGACCTATTCATTAAACTTTGGTGAATTCTTTAATAATCAAATTGAATATGCTTCAACAATTATATTGAGTCGTACTCAAGATGTTGATCAGCATAAGCTAGAAGAAGATATTCAAATCATTAAGACATTCAACACAAAAGCCAATATCATTACAACACCTTGGGATGATTTAACTGGAGATACAATTATGAATGCCTTAGAAAACAAAGATTCTTTACAACAAGTTCTCCTCAAAGAAGTAGAAATATGCCCAGTATGTGGACATCACCATGATGAAGAGCACCATCATGAACATGAATGCTGTCATGAAGACCACCATCATGAACATAGTCATGAATGTGAATGTGGACACCACCATGAACATGGACATCATCATGCTGATGAAGTCTTTACAAGCATGGGTAGAGAAACCATTCATACATACACACAAGATCAATTAGAAACCATTTTGAAAACTTTGTCATCTTCATCTCAATTTGGAAGTATTCTTCGTGCAAAAGGAATTTTACAAACTCCTGAAAAAACATGGTTACATTTTGACTTAGTGCCTGGTGAATATGAAGTTCGCGTTGGTCCTGCTGATTACACTGGACGTATTTGTGTCATTGGTAAGGATTTATTGGAAGATAAAATTAGTGAATTGTTTGGAGTTGAATAATGAAGACACGTATATATTTATTTACTGGATTTTTAGATAGTGGAAAAACAACTTTTATCAATGATACAATAACTTCAACTGATTTTTGTGAGGGTGAAAAATCATTATTAATTGTAAGTGAACAAGGTGAAGTTGGATATAATCAAGAAGAAATTGAAACTTTAAATTGTGATATTGTTTATGTTACGAATGAAGATCAATGGACATATGAATATTTTGAAGACTTAAGAAACAAATACAATCCAACTCAAGTTCTTATTGAACTCAATGGAATGTTTAATGTGAATCGCTTATTGGCTTGTAGTCTTCCTGATGGGTGGGAAGTTGTTCAAGTTTTAACAACTATTAATGCACAAACATTTAGCTTATATATTCAAAACATGCGTTCTTTATTATTTCAACATGTTGTACATACTGATTTATTAATATTTAATAGAATTGATAATTCTATTAAAAAATCTTTCTTGAGAAACAACATTAAGGCAATAAACTCAACTTGTCAGATTATTTATGAGAAAGATGACGGAACAGTGAACACTTTAGATGATGATGAATTGCCATTTGATATCTCTGGTGATGAACTTATTGTCCTGGATCATGATTTTGGTATCTTTTGTATGGATGCTTTAGATCATCCTGATAAATATGCTGGTAAAACAGTTACGCTAAAAGGCAAATTTATTGGACGTGATAAACAACTTGAAGATGGTTTCGTTATTGGGCGATTGGCAATGGTTTGTTGTGAAGAAGATACTTCGCTTATTGGAATGGTTTGTGAACACCCAGCAGCAAAACAACTTATTCCTGATGAATGGATTCAAGTCACTGGAAAGATTGTTCTAGAATTTGATTTGGATATTGGTGGAGAAGTTTGTATATTAAAAGTGGACGACTTAAAAGTCGTACCACCATTAGATAATGAATATGTAACTTTTGATTAGAGGACAATTATTGTCCTTTTTTCTTTGAAGGATATTGATTTTATTTATCATTTTCAAAAAATGAAGTTCTTATAAAGTAAAAGATGAGTGTACTTATAACTAGAGAAATAATTATTGGTAGATAAAAGATTAGAATAGTTCCTATTCTATTATCAATCAGTTGATATAATATGTTATAAAGATGCTGAAATGTCACTGTATATTCAATAAAATAGCGAATAGGTATAAGTGTTAACAACCAAATATTGATACTAAAAAATGTTTTCTGATATGATTGTTTATGCAATGGTATTGCAAAGACCTCAAAGAGTATAATACCTAATACCTGTATAAACATATTGAATTTTGATAATAATTCCATAACGTATAAGCTAAAACAAGTCCTAAAAAAATAATGAGTGTAGAAACAACGAGGATAATATCAATACGATTATCATCAGCCTGATTCTTCTCCATTTCATCTTTTAACAGATAATCAGTACTTACATGAAACAATTCACTCATAGCCACTATATTTTGTATATCTGGTATACTTTCGTTTAATTCCCATTTGGATACAGATTGTCTTGATACATCTAATTGTTCTGCTAGCTGTTGTTGAGATAGACCTCTTTCTTTTCTTAATTGCAATAATTTCTCATTCAGTTTCATTTTCTAATCCTCCTGACTCCTTTATTTTATCAAATTGAGTTGTTGCATACGACATAGCTCACTTGTCAGTTTCGCACCTAACAGTTGCATACTCTTATTTTACAAGAATTTTAAATGAAAACTCAAATATCTAAACTCTAAAATATTTTTCATCTCCCAGAATATTTTCTTTAGGAAATTTTTTCATATTGCTTTCGAATAACATATTGATAAACTATATAAATAACACTAACTACAACAAATAAAGTGATATAAGCAATCTTTAATCCAAAAAATTCACCAATCAATCCAACTAATGGAAAATAAATAATCATAACTAAACTAAATCCTAAAGATAAGACAGATAAGAGTGTTGCTCTTAAGTGACTTTCAACCTTTTCATTTAAAAAAGTCGTCATAGCTATATACAGTATTGTTTCAAAGAATGCCATCACACATATTGCTAAAATAGAAATAGGATAAAAAGGTATTCCAATCATAGAAATAACAATTCCTAATGGTAGAATTAAGAGTAACTTTTTTTGTGAATAATGTTTTAGAATTCTATAAGCCAACGTTCCTGCAATCATAGCAGCAACATTTTCTAATGATAAAAAGATAGAAATAGATGATATCTTTATACCTAACTCAGTCCAGTAATTTGTTAAGTAATAATAACATGTTGTTAATGATGCTGAAAAAAGTGATGTACTTAAAATCAAATAAAAGATTTGATGATCTTCTTTAATAAGCTGATAACTCATAATGACTTGTTGTTTCATATCATTTAGAATATGAGTTTTGACATAATGCTGATTTCGAATCTCTTTCATCTGCATCAAAACAAAAATAGATATTATCACAACAAGTATAGATAAGCCATATGTCAATTGATAACTCAATCCTGCAATGATTCCACCAATTGTTGTTGCTAATAAGGTTGCCATTTGAATCACAATTTCTCTTCTTCCCTGTATCTTAGGAAAAGTATCTTGTTCATGAGTTTCCATTAAAAGATCATAAACATAAGCACTATCAGTACCTGATTCTAAATTATATGATAATGCAGACAATATAAATGATAAATACATCATCCATTCTGATTGTCCTATAATTAAAACAATAATGGATATAATATCAATAAGTCTTCCTAGCAATCGACTCAATCGTCTTCCATATAAATCACTAATAATTCCTGTTGGCATTTCTCCTAACATTGATGTGATATGGAAAATACTTTCACATATTCCAACATCAATAAGAGTAAATCCTTTCATAATTAAAAATGTTGGCCAAAGTAATGTTGTGAGTTTCAAATTAAGTAAAAATTCAAATATATAATTTAAATATAAATTCTTTTTCATGATAAATCCCCTTTTCTCTTCTGGGGAACAAAAAAAGATTCCACAATAAAAATGGAACCTTTGTTTATTATTGTATTGACAGTTCCCCTATTTTGGACGCACTCATCCCTTGTAAGAAAAACTGGTTAATATTGTTCCTGTGTAAGCCATGCATCATGATATGAATTTGAATATTGTTGATTATTAATATGCATGTCTTCCACCTCACTATCTTTGTTTATTGTATCATTAATACATCTTATTGTAAACCTCATTCATACTCCTTGCTCTTTAAGAACTCTTTAAACCAGTAAAAAGAGTCTTTTTTTATACGCTGATACGAACCTGTTCCATCATCATTTTTGTCTACATAAATAAATCCATATCTTTTTTTCATTTCTCCACTTGTTGCACTTACTAAATCTATTGGTCCCCACATCAAATAACCAATACAATCAACATAATCTTTCTCTATTGCTTTTTGAATTTGGTCAATATGTTTTTGAAGATAATCGACTCTCACCTGGTCATGGATTTTTCCATCAATTATCTCATCTTCTAAACCAATCCCATTCTCTGTAATCAATATTGGTAAATGATATTTCCTATCTAAATAATTGAGAAGATATCTTAACCCAACTGGATCAATTGTTAAATCCCAAGCTGTTTTCTCTAAATAAGGATTACTATATCCACCAAATAATGCTTTTTCCTCATCAATTTCTATATGAGAACTCACTTCTGTACAATAATAGTTAATCCCAATAAAATCGATCTTTCCTTTTGCAAAAGCTAACTTATCTTCACTTGAAATTTCAATAAAGACACCTTTCTCTTGAAATTCTGCTAACTTATATTGAGGAAAGTATCCCATTGTCATAGCATCAAGTTGGTATAAGTCTTGATTCATATCCTGAAATGCTCTCATAACATCTAAAGGATGACAAGTTTTAGGATAAAAAGGGGTTATTCCAAAGACGCATCCAACTTTATTTTGAGGATTAATCTGGTGTGCAAGTTCAACAACTTTTGTACTTGCAAGCGACATATGATAAGAAAGTCTTGCCTCAAATTCGTGAATATTATCAAATTCTGATGGTTTTAATCCCGTGAGGATATATGTAAATAAATTAGAATATTTTCCTTTTAAATCTAAATGATTTGTTTCATTAAAAGTAATCCAATAATGTACCTTATTATTCAAAGATGTTATCACAGTCTGACAAAATCTAACATATAAATCAACAGTTTTTCGATTATACCATGACTGATATTTTTTCACAATATTCAATGGCATTTCAAAATGATACAAAGTTACAATTGGTTCTATATGATATTTTAATAATTCATCAATAACACAATGATAAAAATCCAACCCTTCCTGATTAGGATATTCATCATCTCCTTGAGGATATATTCTTGACCAGTCTATCGAGATTCTTAATGCTTGAAATCCCATTTCAGCAAATAAAGCAATATCTTCTTTATATCTATGATAAAAATCTATACCTGTATGATTTGGATAAATCACATCTTCTTTTATTTCATCATAGACTTGTCGCATTTGCTGATGGCTGCCAAAACTGACATAATCCATAATAGCTGGACCTTTCCCACCTTCCTGATAACCGCCTTCACTCTGATGAGCTGAAATGCTGCCACCCCACATAAACTTTTTCATGATAGCACCACCGTTAAACATGATTGATTTAAACTCAACTGATTTTCATTTGTAGGAACAATATCTAAATAATCATGAGAATTTGTAATGACCATAATCACTGTATTATCAAATCCTTCTTTTGAAATAGCTTCACGATCAAAATGTATCATTTCCTGACCAATATGAACATGATCTCCCTGTTTGATAAAAGATTTAAAATATTTTCCATTCAATTCTACAGTGTCGATACCTATATGAATAAGAACTTCTATTCCATAATCGGTCTTCAATCCAATTGCATGTTGTGTTGGAAATAAAGTCACAACCTCTCCACTCACTGGTGCATAAATCATATCTTCTTCTGGCATGAATGCAATTCCTTTTCCAAGTGCCTCACTTGCAAAAGCTTTATCCTCAACATCAGTAAGAGAAATAACTTTCCCTTCAACAGGTGCATGTATTTCTAAATTTCTTTTTTTATTTTGAACTGAATTCTCTTCATCTGTATCTGGGATTCCTAAAAAATAAGAGGCAATCCCCGCTCCAATAATAGCAATCACAACTGCTATAATAGCACAATAGAAATTACGATAGTCTCCATCTCCTATCCACGCTGTTAAAGAGACTAATCCAGCAAAAGAATAACCCTTTACACCCATAAGCCCTGCAAACATTCCACCTAGTCCACCACCAATCATAACAGCAAAAAATGGACGACGGAACTTGACAAAGACACCATAAATACCTGGTTCAGTAATATTCATAAATGCACTAAATGCTGTTGTTCCAAAAAGTTGCTTTTGTTGCGAATTCTTTGATCTTAAAAAATAACCTAATAACGCTCCACCAACTGCTGCATCAGAAATCAAAGACCCAACTAAGAAAATAGGATCATAACCTTGAGTTGTTAAGAAATTCATTAAAACTGGCATAACAAAATTTGCAGCACCAAACATAATCAAGAATGGTTGTAAAGCAGCATATAATGCAACAACTATCCAATTACCAACTGTACTCATTAAAAATTGACAAATGAGATTAATGCCATCACCTAACCAAGTTCCCATTGGTCCAAATAACAATAGAGTTACTGGCAGGCATATTAATAATGTTAAAACAGGTTTAAAGAAATAAGTTATTGTATTAGGAATAATACGAGATAAAACTTTATCAACATTTCCCATTAGCCAAACTGCTAATATAATAGGAAAAAATGAATTAGAATAAGTAATAGTGGGCAAAGCAATACCAAAGAAATTAAGCCCCTCCACACCATTAATACCTGTTGATAAAAGTGTAACTGCTAATGCAACTGCTAAGTAAGGATTCGCATTGAGTTTTTTAGCACATGACATTGCCATAAATACAGGCAGGAAATAAAATATAGCATTACGTAACGAATCTATAATCATATAAGTTGAGCTTTCTGCTGATATAATACCTGTTAAACTCAAAATAGATAAAACACCTGCTAACATACCAGCTGCCATTAAAGGCTGTAGAATCGGTGACATAGACTCTGACATCAAATCTAAAACAGAACGCCAGATATTCTTTTTCACAGTTACATCTTGAGAAACACCATCTCCTAATAATTTCATGAAATCTTTATAAACATCCATAACTTGTGGACCAATCACAATTTGAAAGACTGCTTCATTAGCTATAACATCGATCACTTCTTTTAATTCTAGAATTTTATCTATATCAGCAAGACTTTGATCAGTTAAAGTGAAACGGAGTCTTGTGACACAATGGACAACATTCTGTATATTATCTTTTCCACCAACAAGATAGATAATCTTTTCACATAAATTCTTATAATTCATAATAATCCTCCTATTTGTCTCGGTATGTCACACGATGAATATGCAATATCAAATATGCTTCTTCATCTTGTGACAATTCACATTGAAATACCTTGTAAACATATTGTTTCATCTTTTGTACACAATGATAGGATTGTGGATACATTTTATAGATGTGATTATACAATTCATTATCTGTCTCCACAAAGAAATCTTTATGTACTAATCTTTGGGCAAAATATTGAATATGAGTGACTAATCGCATATAATTCATTGAATCTTCATCAAACGTTGTATGGAAATGATATTTAATAATTGCTAATAGATCTTTAACAGTATCCATAATCAACATCGATTCTTCCATGTTATTATGTGTCTGAATATTAATGAAATGTAAGGTAATCGCTACAGCTTCATCTTCTGGACAATCTAGTTTGAGTTTTTCTTTAATGAGTTTAATCCCATATATGCCTATCTGATAATGCTTTGGATAAAACTTCTTTACTTCATAAGATAGTGGACTTCTCATAAATTGACCTTTTTTCATTCTCTTGATTGTAAAATCAACATGATCTAAGAGAGTAAGATAAAGATAATCAGACATTTTTTCTTCTAGAAGAGTTTCACCATAATCTATCACTTGATTGACAATCTGAAGATATTCTTCTTTTGTATTTGTTAATAAATAACTAAAATGTTCTAATTTATCATGTGAATCTAATACATATGTCTTATCTATTTCACTAAGTTCAATGGAATCTCCTGGTCGCTTTTTAAAAGAAATTCCTTTTGAATAAACAATAACCTCTTGTGATCCACGTTTGACAACTGCCACATTATTATTCAATATTTGGCTAACTTTCATATAATGACCTCCTTTCTAGAAAAAAAACTCAAACAACATGTCAAAAACATGTTATTTGAGTTCTGCCTGCATTCCAGTAACATACTCTTTTCTTGTAACAGCCTGTTACAAGGTTTTCTTTCTAATCCTAGTATAGAATATCATCTCATCCTTTGTCAAGCGCTTTCACAAATAATAATTTATATATTCACTCAACAAGTTATTTTATCATATAAATTCATGTTTTTTCTTACACAACTTATTGACATTGATTCTGCCTAAAATGTAAAAGGTATTGCTAATAAACAGTATCCTAAGGTTTCGTTATTTATTTGACTTGTTGATTATTTCAAGAAGTCATTCAACAACACTATTCATAATCATTAACATTTAATAATCTGTCATCCTATCACCTAATGTTATACACCATAGAATATGTTTTAAGCAAATATAAATAACAGATAAAATTTGAACTTATAACAACTTTCATGTATAATGAGTAGTGCTAAAAAAGAGGTGAAAAAATGGAAGGTTTTTGGTATGAATTAAAACATGTATGTAAGCAAAGTGGAGCAAGATATGGTATCTTGCATACCCCTCATGGAGATGTAGAAACACCTATGTTTATGCCCGTTGGAACATTGGCTACAGTCAAAGGTATCTCGCCTGAACAATTAAAAGAAATGAACTCACAAGTGATTCTTTCTAATACTTATCATTTATGGTTAAGACCTGGTGAAGATGTTGTCAAACAGGCTGGTGGTTTACATAAATTTATGAATTATGATGGACCTATCTTAACGGATAGTGGAGGCTTTCAAGTTTTTTCTTTAGGAAAAACAAGAAAGATAGAAGAAGAAGGTGTTACCTTTAAAAGTATTGTTGATGGAAAGAAATTATTTCTATCCCCTGAAAAAGCTATTCAAATTCAAAATGATTTAGGTGCAGATATTATTATGAGTTTTGATGAATGCGCTCCTTATCCTTGTACACATGACTATATGAAAAACAGTGTTGAAAGAACCCTTCGTTGGGCAAAACGTGGGAAAGATGCTCACCAAAGAGATGATCAAGCATTGTTTGGAATTGTTCAAGGTGGAGAATTTGAAGATTTAAGAGAATTCAGTGCGAAAGAATTAGTGAAAATGGATTTTCCAGGTTATTCTATTGGAGGAACCAGTGTTGGTGAGCCTAAGGATGTCATGTATAAAATGATTGATGATGCGATTCAATGGCTACCTGTAGATAAACCACGTTACTTAATGGGAGTAGGAAATCCTATTGACCTCATAGAAGGTGCTATGCGAGGCATTGATATGTTTGACTGTGTTTTACCAACCAGAGTGGCGAGACATGGTGCATTAATGACACATTATGGAAGAATGAATATTAATAATGAGAAGTTTAAATATGACTTTACGCCTATAGATGATAAATGCCATTGTTATACTTGTCGTAACTATACACGTGCTTATTTGAGACATTTACATAAATGTGATGAAATATTTGGAAAGAGTTTACTCTCTATCCATAATGTTGCATTCTTATTACAATTAAGTGAAGATATTAGAAATGCAATTCAAGAGGATCGTTTATTAGACTTTAAAGAAGAATTCTTAGATCATTATGGTAGAGATGTATATGAGAGGGCATTTTAAATATGAAATTAAGTGAATTTGATTATCATTTACCTGAAGAATTAATTGCACAAACTCCCTTAAAAAAGAGAGATACTTCTCGTTTGATGGTATTAGATAGAAAGAATGAAACAATTGAAGATAAACATTTTTATGATATTCTTGATTATTTATATGAAGGAGATATCTTAGTCAGAAATAATACAAAGGTTATTCCTGCAAGACTCTATGGAACAAAAGAAGAGACCAATGGACATGTTGAAGTTTTGTTACTTAAGGATTTAGGTAATGACGTTTGGGAATGTCTCGTAGGTAATGCAAGAATTGTAAAAATTGATACTATTATTACTTTTGGTGACGGTTCTTTAAAAGCAAAATGTATTCATATTGGTGATGAAGGAATACGTCACTTTGAAATGATTTATGAAGGTATCTTTTATGAGATTTTAGATACTCTTGGAACAATGCCTCTTCCTCCTTATATCAAGGAAAAACTTGAAGATCAGGAGCGTTATCAAACTGTCTATGCAAAGATTGAAGGAAGTGCTGCTGCTCCAACAGCTGGTTTACATTTTACTGATGATATTATTGATAAAGTCAAAGCAAAAGGTGTAAAGATTTTAGATGTGACTCTTCATGTAGGGTTAGGAACATTTAGACCTGTTAAAGTAGATGATGTTTTAGAACATCACATGCATAGTGAATTTTACATGATTGATGAAGATGTTGCACAACAATTAAACAATGCCAAAGCAAATGGTCAGCGTATTATAAGTGTTGGTACAACATCTACAAGAACACTTGAAGCAAATTTTAAGAAATATGGACAATTTAAAGCAACTCAGGAAAGTACTGATATCTTTATTTATCCAGGCTATCAATTTGAAGCTATTGATGCTTTAATTACAAATTTTCACTTACCTAAATCTACCCTTGTGATGTTAGTGAGTGCTTTTGCCAATAAAGAATTTATATTAAAGGCTTATCATCATGCAGTTGAAGAAAAATATCGTTTCTTCTCATTTGGTGATTGTATGTTTATTCAATAATGAAAATAAACTATGATTTAAAGCTTCAAGAAGAATTAATGAAGATTGGAGATACAAAACCATCTCTATTGCTTCATGTATGTTGTGGTCCTTGTTCAAGTTATGTCATTAAAGAATTATCTGAATATTTTCATATAACTATTTATTATTCTAATTCAAATATTTACCCTATTGATGAATATCAAAGAAGATATCAGGAACTTTTACATTTTATAAAGAGATTTAATCAAGATTTCAAGCATAATATTCAAGTTATCGAAGATCCTTACAATCATCCCGAATGGGTTTCTCATCTTTATCCACTTAAAGAATTACCTGAGGGAAGTATGAGATGTAGACTATGTTATAGTTTAAGAATGCGTAGAACATTTGATTATGCAAAAATAAATCATTATGATTATTGGACAACTGTCTTGAGTATATCTCCACATAAAAATAGTCAATGGATTAATGAAATTGGAGATGCCTGGCAAAGTTCTACACCAAAGTTCTTATATGCTGATTTCAAGAAAAATAATGGTTATCTTAAATCAACTCAAATGACAAAAGAGTATGAAATGTATCGACAAAATTACTGTGGCTGTATGTTTAGTTATGAAGAAATGTTAAAAAGAGAAAAACAAAAATAGTATTTGAAAAGGAAGAATTAAATCTATGATAAATAGATTGAGTTCTTCCTTTTGTTCTTTATAGAGAATTATAATAGAGACTCATACATTTTTTATTTTCCTAATTCCTTACTTCTATCTATATAAGTTGTATGTAGCATGTTTTCTGCTAAATCACTCATTGGTTCTTGATAGAAATCCTTATATAACTGTTGAATTTCAGGATTATCATGACTTTTTCTTAAATTCATTGATTGGTCTCTGTTATAAAGTCCTGCAATTCTTTTTGCGCGAAGGAGATCGCCCTGATATTTCGTATCTTTTGGTTGACCACCACCACCAATACAACCACCTGGACATGTCATAACTTCAACAAAGTGATACTTTTTATCAGCAGTCTTCATCTTTTCAATAAATTGACTTGCATTTTTTGTACCAAAAATCACTGCAATATTTACTGTTATACCATTCATATCTACACTTGCTTCTTTAACATCATCCAATCCCCTTACAGGCGTATATGTAAGCAAATTGATTGGAGCTGATTCACCTGTCATTATTTCATAAGCAGTACGAAGTGCTGCTTCCATAACTCCACCTGAGTTTCCAAAAATAACACCAGCTCCACTTGCTTCACCCATTAGTGAATCAAACTTTGAATCTTTTAAAGATGTAAAATCAATATTTTCCTCTTTAGCCCACTTTGCGAGTTCTCTTGTCGTAATCACATAATCCATATCACGCATATTATCAATTCCTAAATATTTCCCAGCATCACACATCTCTTCTCTTTTGATTTCATATTTTTTGGCTGTACAAGGTGTAACAGCTATATTAACAATTTGAGTTGGATCTATGTTCATTTTTTTAGCAAAATAAGTTTTTACTGTGGGCCCTTGCATACCAATTGGACTCTTAGCAGTTGAAAGATGATTACGCATTTCTGGATGATAAATTTCTAAATATTTTACCCAAGCTGGGCAACAACTTGTGAATTGCGGTAAAGGCTTAGTTTGCTTTGTTAGGCGACGTATTAATTCTGTACCTTCTTCAAGAATAGTTAAGTCAGCTGAGAAATTTGTATCTAAAACATATTTAGCTCCTAGTTTTCTTAATAAAGCAATCATTTTACCTTCTACAAAAGTTCCATCTTCCATACCAAACTCTTCTCCTAAGGCAATTCTTACTGATGGTGATGTGTTAAAGATAATAATTTTATCAGAATTTTTCATGTCTTCTTGAATGAAAGGATATTCATAAGTTTCATGAATACTTGAGACTGGACATACATTTGCACATTGTCCACAATTGATACATACTGCTCTATCTAATGTATCTTCTAAGCTATACGTTCCATGAACCCCAATATAATCTTGACAGATATTCTTACATTGACCACACTTAATACATTTTTCTTCATCTCTTTGAATTGATGGATTATCACATTCTATGGGTACACGAATATCCATTCCTAAATGTTTGCTCATACATTATCCTCCTCTTAAATAGTAATCGTTACTATTATTATATCATCATGGAAAATATTGTCAAACAAAAGAGATATCTATAATGATATCTCAGTTTATTGAATCTCTGAATCATTATTCAGACGATTGTGTATACTTTGCATTTTATAATCTAACTCTGATATAGACATTGTACACTGGATTAATTCTTTTTTGATATCTTCAGGAACATTATTATCAGTTTTATATTTTAATTTATGTTCTAATGAAGCCCAGAAGTCCATAGCTATTGTTCTTAATTGAACTTCTACATGAATAGGCTGTACACCTTCAGCTAAAAATATAGGCACCTCTAACACTAAATGCAAACTTCTATAACCATTATCTTTTGGATTTTGAATATAATCTTTTATCTTGATAAGCTTAATATCATCTTGATTAATCAATAATTGAGCCACAACATAGACATCATCTATATAATTACATATCACACGAATTCCAGCAATATCATGTATATGACGCATAATTTCTTTTTCAGTCAATGTCACATCTTTATCTATCGCCTTTTTTATAATACTTTCTGGCTTTTTTAATCTAGACTCAATATGATGAATAGGATTATGATCATATTTCACCTTGAATTCAGAATCTAGTATCTCCAATTTTGTTCGAATTTCTTTAATCCCAGCTTCATAAAGCTGCTCCATACGTAATAAACTATTAACATTTTCCAAAATTGGATTTTTAACAACTTGATTAAGAATATTCTTTTTTAATCTCTTATTATCCAATAATCTTATTTTATCTTTCTTCAACATTTCACAATCTCCTTACCACTATTTAATACAATCGAGATGAACTCATGGTGAACTGATTGAAAAGCAAGAAAAGAGTCTAACGACTCTTTATTTTATCAACAAATATTTTTATTTTCTCTGTTGCGATTTTTAGTTCCTCAATACTATAAGCATATGAAACACGAATGAATCCTTCACCAGCTGGTCCAAATGCTGTTCCTGGTACACATGCTACCTTTTGATCTTCTAAGAGTTTTTCACAAAACTCATCTGAAGATAGTCCTGTTGATTGAATGCATGGGAAAACATAGAATGCACCTAATGGCTTAAATGTTTCTAATCCCATATCATTAAATGTTTTCACAAGAAAATTTCTTCTTGTTCTATATGAATCACGCATTTTCATAACTTCTTCCTGACAGTGTCTTAAACCTTCAATGGCACCATATTGTGCTGGTGATGGGGCTGACATAATAACATATTGATGAATCTTGCACATAGCACTAGACAAAACCGAATTGGAAAGAATATAACCTAAACGCCACCCTGTCATAGCATGTGCCTTTGAAAAACCACTGACAATAATTACTTGATCTTTAATTTCATCAAATGATGCAATTGAACAAAATTCCTCTTCATAACTTATTTCTGCATAAATTTCATCAGATAGAATAATAATTCCAGTCTCTTTTAGGATAGGAACTATCTTTTCATAATCCTCTTTTGTCATAAATCCACCAGTTGGATTAGACGGATAGTTTAACAAAATTGCTTTTGTCTTTGGAGTTATAGCAGCCTTTAATAAATCAGGAGTCAATTTAAATTGATCTTCATGACGAAGATTGATAGCAACTGGAACTCCACCTGCCAATTCAACACCTGGGGCATAAGCAACATAGCCTGGATCTAAAACAATCATTTCATCACCTGGATTAATAATTGAACGAATAGCAATATCTATTCCCTCAGATCCACCCACAGTGACAATACATTCTTTTTCAGGATGATATGATACCTGAAATCTTTTTTTATAGTAATTACATATTTCTTTACGTAATTCTAATAAACCACGATTAGCAGTGTAAAAAGTACGTCCTTTTTCAATAGAATATATTGCTGCTTCTCTAATTGCCCAAGGTGTTGTAAAATCTGGTTCCCCAACTCCAAGAGAAATAACTCCCTCCATTTGTGAGGCCAAATCAAAGAATTTTCTAATTCCACTAGGCTTAATAAGTTTAACACGGTCACTCAACATATTTTCATAATCCATTATGGAGTCACCACCAATCTATCATTAGAACCATCTTCATCTTCAATTAAAACAACACCATTATTTTTATATTGTTTTAATACAAAGAATGTTGATGTCCCTGTCACACCATCTAAACATGCTAATTTACTTGCTACAAAGTGAGCAACTTCCTGCATTGTTTTCCCTTTGACTATAGCTACAAATTCAAAACTACCACTTAAGAGATACATTGTATCGACTTCATCAAATTTATAAATACGACTTGCGATTCTATCATAACCATACTCTCTTTCTGGATTTGCATTGATTTGAATCAAGGCAGTGACAATTTCAGCATGAGTTAAATCCCAATTAACAATTGTATGATATCCACAAATGACTTTTTCTTTTTCTAATTCTGTTAATCTATCAATAACATTATCTTTCGTTTCTTCTAAGGCGGCCGCTAGATCAGTAATTTTCATCCTTGCATTTTTCTGTAACAAACTTAGTAATAACTTATCTTCCATAACGATCACTCCTTCTTTTATATTATATTTATTGTAGTACATTTTTTTATATTAGTAAATAGAATATTATTGTGTTAAAATAGATTTATGAAAGGGGTTTACTTATGAAAACATTCTATGTTGCCAGTTATGGAAAAAATAATGATAAGGGAATTTATATCATGAGACTTAATGAAGAGACACTTGAGATGCAACGTGTTCAGCAGATAGTCACGCAGGATTACCCTTCGTATATGATAACTAAAGATCATGTTCTATATGTTGCATATAAAAATGCCAGTTCATTGAATGATGGTGGAGGATTAGGGAGTTTCTCAATTTATAAAGATGAATTAATTCTTAATAATAATTATAATTCTAGTGGAAGATCTTATACACATTTATGTGTTGATGATACTCTCCGTTATATTTTTGCAGCAAATTATCATATTGGTGCAACAGCTTCTTATCAATTAGATAACAAAACAATAACTCAGAAAATTTCTGCTGTAAGACATAAAGGACTTGGACCTGATCTTTTAAAAAGGCAAACTGGACCACATGCTCATTATGTTGGTATTACACCAGATAAACAATTTGTATATTCTGTAGACTTAGGTGCAGATAAAGTTGTTATGTATCGCTTTCATCAAGGGGTATTATTAGAAGATGCTGATTATACTCTCAATGTCATTCCTGGTTCTGGACCACGTCACATGATTTTTTCATATGATGGTCGTTTTGCTTATCTTGTGAATGAAATTGCGAATAATATTATGGTTTTTAAATACTCTGAAGGCCGTTTTAGTCTTATTCAAGCTATTCATTGTATTCCTAGACATTTCAAGGGATTCTCAAGTGCATCTGCTATTCGTATGACATCAACTGGTGAACATTTATTTGTATCTAATCGCGGTCATGATAGTATTGCGATGTATCGTGTCAATAAAGAATCTGGTAAAATATCATTATTGTATATGGTTCATACTGGTAAAGGTCCTAGAGATTTTCATATTATTAATGATCAATTCTTAATTGTTGGCTGTCAAAGTGATAATCAATTACAAGTATTAACCTTTGATGAAGATAATGAAAAATTACTTATGAGCGACTCAACAATAGATTTACCTGCACCTGTTTGTATAGCATTTGAATAACAGATAGACTCTTCTTAGCATTAAGAAGGGTTTTTATAGTTTGAATATCTTAAATGACAAGGAGGGATATCTTGTATTGGAATATTATACCTGAATGTATATCAATTATCATTCTTCTTATTATATGGTCTTACTCTAGAAAAGGAAGCAATTTACCAACGTTAACAAATCAGTTATTTCAGGCCTGTTTTTTAGTCACATTTCTCGCTATATCTACTAATATTCTATCAACTTGTATGTTGACTTATACTCAAATTTTTCCAATTTGGATGATAGAACTTGTGACGACTATTTACTTTATTTTCACCCCTTTAATGGGAATGATTTATTTCTTATATTCATCAACTCTTATTTACAATCATACAAAACTATCAAAAATAATGTGGTTAGGAACCTTGCCTGGACTTATTTATATCCTTATTGTCCTTTCCAATCCTTTTTCACATATATTGTTTAGTTTATCATCTGAAGGTGTTTACAATCAGGGTTCATTTATTTTTATAACTTACTTGTTATTTTACTTATACTGTTTGTTTTGTCTTATCATTGTGATTATCAATAAGAAAAAAATAAATTATCATATTTACAAGATACTTAGTGTCTTTCCACTTATTGCAGTTGCTGTTATTGTTATTCAACAAATTTATCCAAATATTATCCTCTCTGGAACAGCAGCCACTATGGCTTTATTAATTATTTATCTTCATTTGCAAAATAAGCAATTAACCTTAGATTCTTTAACAAATTTACCTAATCGTTCTGAACTATTTCAAATGATGGAAATATTAATTGAAAAATATGGTCATGATCCATTTGTTTTGCTTGTTATTTCTCTTAGAGATTTTAAGAAGATTAATGAATCATATGGACATGCTATGGGAAACGAATTATTAGTTAAATTTTCAGAGTTTTTATCTTCCATTGCACCATTAAATAGTGTTTATCGTTTTAATGGTGATGAATTTGCTATTTTAATTCAACATGAACAACGTCATTTGGTAAAACAAATTATTGATCTACTTGATAAAAAAACAATCTCTCCCTGGATAATTCAAGATTATAGTTTTTATGTTTCCACTGTTGCTGGAGTTGCAACTTATCCTCAAAGTGCTACAACAGCCGAAAAGATATTGAATGCTGTAGAATATGCTGTTATTCAAGCTAAACGTGATTCATCGAAGCAAGTCCATTACTGTGATGAAAATATTATGAACAGCATCAATAGAAGAGAGAGAATTATTGAGATATTAAAGGATAAAATAGCCAAACAGAGTTTTGAACTCTATTATCAACCTATTATTGATTTAAAAACTGGTAAGTATGATTTTGCTGAATCTCTAGTGAGAATTCCAAACTCATCATTGGGTCCATTATATCCTAATGAATTTATTCCAATTGCTGAAGAAACTGGTCTTATTATAGAAATAACTTATCAGATTCTTGAAAAAGCATGTGAATTTATAAATCATTTATCAAAAGAAAATATTCATATAAAATCTGTACATGTTAATTTTTCAGCTTATCAATTTAATGAATCAAACTTATCAAATAAAGTCATTGAGATTATAGAATCACATCATATCCCTTTATCAAAAATAAAAATAGAATTTACTGAAAGCACAATAGCTAAAAATGTAGAAGTTGTTACTCATTTTGCAAATTATGTAGCCCAAAAAGGAATTCGTATGGGTTTAGATGATTTTGGAACAGGCTACTCTAATATTGCAACAGTCATTGGTATTCCATTTGGTACTATCAAACTTGATAGAAGTTTAATATTAGCTGCTATGGATAATGAAAAGTCAGCTGGTCTTGTTAAAAACATAACACGTTCTTTTCAAGATTTAGGTTGTTCTGTTGTTGCAGAGGGTGTCGAAACGAAAGAACAAAATCAGTTTGTAAAAGATTGTCAAATAGATTTTGTACAAGGCTTCTATTATGCCAAGCCTATGCCTGAAAAAGATGTTATTGAATTCCTAAAACATAATACTTAATCATATTTATTATAAATAAAAGATGAAATACCTTTATTGATAATTAAGTGTATTTCATCTTCTTTTTTATTCCCTATTGAGAAAAATAAACTATCTCTTTTGCTTCAAATTCCAACAATGATTTAATGGTCCACTTCCATGCCCTAAATCAAGATTTGCTTTTAAGGCCCCACTAATATAATCTTTTGCTTTTCGAACACTTGTAATCATATCATATCCAGAAGCTAAATGACTTGCAATAGCACTAGATAAAGTACATCCAGTTCCATGTGTATTTGGATTATCTATATGTTCACATTCTAACCATATTTTTTCATTATTATGATATAACAAGTCATCAGCTCGATCTTCAAAATGGCCACCTTTAATCAAAATATCTCCTTGATACCATTGACGAATATCTTGTGCAGCACGAATCATATCTTCTTTACTTTTTATCTTCTTCCCAGTAAGAACTTCTGCTTCTGGTATATTAGGTGTAATAATTTCAGACAAAGGTATCAGTTCATATTTTAATGCATCAAGAGCACTATCTTCAATTAATCGGGATCCACTAGTGGAAACCATAACAGGGTCAACAACAATATGTCTCGCATGATATTGTTTTAATTTCTTAACAATTGTATGTATTAATTCTGTTTCTGACACCATTCCTATTTTCAATGCATCTGGAAAAATATCGTTAAAAACGCAGTCAAATTGTTCCTCCAGAAAATCTGGAGTTACATTCATAATATCTTTAACACCTAGTGTATTTTGAGCAACAAGAGCGGTTATAATACTCATCCCATACACGTTATGTGCCATAAATGTCTTCAAGTCCGCCTGAACACCTGCTCCCCCTGTAGGATCAGTCCCAGCAATAGTCAAAACAGTATTCATATTCTATCCTCCATCTCTATAAATGATTCATAATGTTCATGAGCAATTCCACATATCTTGTCCCAATCTTTTTGATTAGCCTGATCATAAATTGCTTTTACATAACAACCTGCATTTACTGCTGTCTCAATTGCATATAATGCATCTTCTACAACGACACATTCTTTCACTTTTAAATTCATACTTTTTACAAGAGTTAAATAACTTTCGATCTCTGTTTTATTATATCCACAAGTTTGACACGAATAAATATTCTGGAAATAGTGGAAAAGATTCAATCGCATGAGAGCTTTTGTTGCAAGTTCAACGGAACCAGCAGTGAATGCAACAATTTGATAATTCTTATCAAAACATTTTTCTATAACTTTTCGTGCTCCTATTTTTAATGGAATAGATTTTTCATATGCTTCTTCAATAATATAGGTTATTCCTAAAGCAACTTCATTAACAGATTGTGTTAAAACAAATGTATTTTTCATATATAGGGCTGCTTCTTGTAAAGACATATGTTCCATAAGAGAATCTAAATCATCTGGCCCTTGAATCCCAATACTTTGTAGATAGCGATTCCCTACATTATCCCAAACATTTAGAGAATCTAAGAGTGTTCCATCCAAATCAAATATGTACCCCTTAATCATTAAAAAGCCCCTGACATATTTCTTTAAGACATTGTGTTGCTTTATGAATATCTTTTTGCGCTAGAATTGCACTGATAACTGCAACACCAGCAATACCACTATCTTTTAATTCCAAAATATTTTGATAACCAATACCTCCAATAGCTACTACTGGTATTTGAACAGCATTACAAATATCTTTTAATGTCTGAATATCAACATCTACAGCATCTTTCTTTGTACCTGTATGAAAAACCGCTCCTACTCCTAAATAGTCTGCACCAGATCCTTGTGCCTCTAAAGCTTGCTCAACACTTTGTACAGAAACACCTAGAATTTTATTTTCACCTATTAACTGTCTCACATTGTGAGCTTTCATATCGCTTTGCCCAACATGTACTCCATCTGCATCTACAGCCAACATGACATCAACATTATCATTAATAATAAATGGAATTGCATACTTTATACAGAGGTATTTTAAATACCCTGCTTCCCTTATAAACTCATGATTATTAAGTTTTTTTTCACGCAGCTGTACACATGTCACACCTGCTTGAACAGCCTTTTCGACATCTTCACAAAGTGTATGCTTTCCTAACCAATAACGATCTGTAACTAAATACAATTGCATAGCTTTTCTTATTGCCTGCTCATCTTTTTTCAATTTGTATGCCTCCATTCAACAATTGACTATTCATCATACTTAGAGCATCAATGAGATAAACTCGTAAACTTCCTGTCCCACTATTTTCCTTAACAATTTTTTGTTTAGCAAGTTCACCACTATAGCCCATGATAGCAACTGCACAACTAACCGCATCTAATAAATTATCTTGATTAACTGCTATATATGCACCTAATATCGCACTCAACATACAACCAGTTCCTGTAATTTGAGACATTTCTGAGCACCCATTTTTAATGATATAAGTATTCTTAGAATCAGTTATAATATCAATAGGTCCTGTGATTACAATAATTGCCTCTGTTTTTTGACTTAACTCTTTAGCAAAACTTATTGTCTGCATTAAATTATCATCACTAACAATATCATTAATATCTGCATCTACACCTTTTGTCGTTCCCGTTCCTGAATAAACAGTCTTCATTTCTGATATATTTCCTCTAATCACACTCAATTTCACTTCTTTGAGTAGACGAAATGTAGTCTCCGTTCGAAATTGACTTGCACCTGCTCCAACTGGATCTAATACGACAGGATGTCCAAGTTCATTTGCCTTTTTTCCCGCTTTAATCATCGCCTCTACTGTTCTCTCGTTAAGTGTTCCAATATTAATGACAAGAGCTTGACAGATTGATGTGATATCTTCTACTTCTTGTTGCTCATCTGCCATAATAGGACTTCCATGTACTGCTAATAAAGCATTTGCACAATCATTCATTGTAACACTATTTGTTATACAATGAACCAAAGGATTTTGTTCTTTAACATTTTTTATAATTTTTTCAAACATTATTTTCTCTCCTTATAATATAAAAAGTGATATGCCAAACAACGGTATATCACTTCATTTTTAAGTTTATATCCCTCCGTTGGCATTACCCAAATCAGGTGCGGTCGAAGTTCACAACTCCCTCTCAGCCTATTTATAAGCTCCCGTTCTTGATATTTTTATCATAACACTTGACTATTTTATCGTCAATGAAAAACAACAGTAAACTAAATATTCTCATCAAAAGACAGATTTAACTGTTTATCATTAAATCTCTAACATTATCTTGGTCTACATCACTTGAAATAGCTAATCCATATGCAACTGTAGAAATAGGAACTGTAACATATTCATTATGACAATAATCTTCGAAGTCTTTAAGTATATTTTGACAATTGTTCTGATATGAACTTTGTATAAATGTCTGATAACTTTCTTTTAATGAGGAATTCATAATACTCTCTTCAAAATCTAAAATAGGTGAAGTCAATTGATGAGTAGTATATCGAAGTGTAGCAACATATTGAGAAGTCTTTTTAAGATTTAATCCAACTTCTTTAAGATTTTTATTCATCATATCATATCTTAAAGCTGATACTGTATCTCCTAAAGTATAATACTCAATTTCTTTTATATTTTTGACATTATGGTATGCTTTTTTTGCAATATCTAAATCATAAGTTTCTAGAGATTTCTCATTATTTAGTGAAGACAATTGACAATTATTCATTCTTTCATTCTTATCAAATCCTTGTTGCAAATCAGATTTATTAATTGAATAATAAATTGTTTTTCTTATATCTTTATTCTCTCCTACTTTATCATTTAGATTGAATTCTAGATAATTGAGATGAAATGCATCATTAACTTCATAAACATTATGATATTTTGCTTCTTTTATATCATTTATGTGACTGGTTAAAGAGACTTCACATATATCTAAATTAAATTTATCTACTTCATTTTTTCTTTCTATAGTAGAAGTTCCTTTAATAATTATTTTTTCAAAAGCATATTTTGAAGTATGTTTATATAAATTCTTTTTTAGCTCTATAGATTTATTATGAGAATATTTTTCAAAAGCATATTCTCCAGTTCCTATAGCCCACTTACTATTTTCAACTGTTTTAAATATTGGAATAGATAATCCCTGGATATTAAGAATTGAACAACTGTTAAATTGAAAAGTAAGTTCATACTCATTATCTATAATAATGCCTGAAATATCATTATTTTTTCCTAATTGATAATCTTCCATTCCTTTTATAGTTTTACATATATCCTTTTGAGAATATTGACTCGTTGTTTTATTCAGTTCTAAATAAGATTTTTTAACTGTTTCAGCATTAACAACATCACCATTAGAAAACTTTGCTTTTTTATTTAATTCAACCTTTGCTTCTAACCCATCCTTTGAAAAGATAATTTTATCTGCTAACATAAACTCTATTGATAAATCTTTTTTTATATAAACTATAGGTTCATAAACAAGACGTTTTGTAAGTCGAGAGGTTTGATCTTGACCAAGATAACTTTTTGATTCTTGAGGGGGATTTGTGACTCCTATTGTTAATTGTTTCTTTTGTTCATCGCTCTTCTTTATATATTCAGGAGAACCTTCAAATATAAGTGTATTCGATTTCTCTCTATTATTAAAGATAAGAAACGTTATAACTAGACATAAACCAATGAAAACAATAAGAATATATTTTTTATCCCACTTTATTTTTTGTTGATTCATAATTTTCTCCTCAATACTATACAGCCATGAATACATAATTCATGGCTGCTTGTTTTAATCCTCTTTACGTTTCTTAAATGCAATGACACAAATACTTACAAATGAACTGATTGCTAATATACAATATTCTATAAGTGTTGTATCATCAGCAGTAATAGTGATAACTATATTATCATTTGAAGCAAGTTGATAGAATCCTGCATTCATATCATCTATATCTTTTGATTTAACAATATCATAGCCATTTTTTACATATTGAGAACTGTTGATATCGTCTGCTCTTGAATGAGATGTTTGTGCAACAATCATATATCCATCTTTCTCATACATCGGATGACTCAGACGCAATTCTGCTTCTAATAATTTACTATCACTTTCCCCATTATTTTTGAAAGGCTCAGTAACTTCCATATCTGAAGGAACTTCATGAATATAAGCCTGATAACCAGCAAGATATTTTTCTTCATCAATTTCTACATATGAATCTAAATCATTAAATTCATAGTAGCCATTTTGATCACTCGTTGCTGATTTAACCATAGTTAAATCTTCTACCCATTGCCCATCTTTATAATAGTATCTTTGTAAGTTTACAGTTTGATTTGCTAATCGTGGATCTAATCTATCAATCTTTCCAGTTTGACTCGCATCTAACCATACAATACCACAAATTTTACCTGACTCATATTGTGTAATTCCACCATCTAATGAATTCAGTTGATGAGCTTTAATAAGGTCAAATCCTTTATATTGTGATTGAACACTTTGATCATTAGTTTTTTGAATAAAGAGAATGTATTCATCATTTTCACGTAACAGTCCAGTTTCTGCAATCAAGTCACTATTGTTATATTTTTCATCTTGAACTTGATATTTTGTAATTGCATAATTATCTGGTATTGATTCTAAATCAACATATACGTTATAGTAATAGAAAATAATTTCTCCATCTTCATTTGTATCATAAGTTTTTAATTTGTTAAATTGATACTCGCCTTTCTGATTTGTTATCGTTTCAAGCGTAAAATCTGTTTCTTGATATTCACCAGTTTCAGGATCATTTACAAATTGTTTAAGAATAACTTTTATTCCTTCTTTACCTAAGTCTTCATCATTAAAGAGTCCATCATATTCTATATCATCAAAGATCTTACCAGTAATTTCACCTGTCTGAATTTTTGAGATACCACCATTCAACTCTTCAACTTGAATACTTTCAATGAGATCATAGCCCTCTTGATAATATGAGATATCTTGACTATCTGTTTGTCCAGCAATAATGATAAATGGTTCTGAACTCTCTTGGAATTGATACTCACTTTCGCTTATTAATTCAAAATGAGACGATTCAAGCTTACTATTACGTTCATCTGTATCAACACGATATTTTGTTATACCATAACCTTCAGGCAAAGTATCTTGATTTACCGTTACACGATATGCATATAACACCATTTCATCTTCATCATTAAGACCACAAGTTGCCAAGTCATTAAATTGATAATATCCCTTATCGTCTGTAACCTTAAAATCAATTGCTCCAGTTGCAATATATTCATCTTCACCAGGAACTTTTGCATACTGACTTAACATGACATTAATGCCACTTTGCCCACTCTCATCTTTATTAAAGATTCCATCATAATTTTGGTCATCAAAGATATAGCCACTAATTGAACCAGGATGGAATTTTGTAAGACCTCCATTAAATGATTTAAGTTTATTTGCTTCAATAAGATCGTAACCGTTAAAATACTGTGCTAATGTTGTATCATTTGATTTTTTAGCCAAAATAATGTATTTATTCTTATTTTCTTTCATTTTGAAAATATTGTCTTTTGGATCAATATGACTATAACCATTTTCTCCATTAACATGATATTTTGTCACTGCATATCCTTGTGGTAAACCTAATAATGAAATTTGATATGCATAAAGAACAGTATCTCCATTATCTAATTGACCATGAGTTACTAAATTATCAAATAAATACTCACCTTTCTCATTTGTTTTGACTTCTTCTTTAATTCCTGTCTCTATATATTCTCCTCTATCATCAATGTAATATTGTTTGAGTACAACTGTCACATCTTGATAAGGCTTATCTTTTTGACTATTAAATAATCCATCATAGTCTAAATCTTCAAAGACGATTCCGTTTATAAATCCATTTTGATAAACAGCTGCTCCAGCATTGATATTGCTATAAGCTTTTCCTTTAACAATATCATAACCAAGAACTTCATTTGCTGGTGGAGTATCATCATTTGCTTTATTCAACAGAATTAAATAGTCCATTCCATTATGCAATAATTTTCCATCATGAGACCAATCACTATCTAAATGACTTTCATTTCCACGATGATATTTTGTAATTCCTAATTTATAATCATCAGTTTTCATAAATGCATCATTAACTTGTTGGTCTACTGTTAACTGATAAGCATATAAATGATAATTTCCTGCATCATCAATGTAATACGCTGGTAAGTTTTTAAAGTTATATTGGCCTTCACTATCTGTTAATGCTGGGGCATGAACAAAAGACGTATTTTCTGTATAAACCTTGTGACCAGCTGATTCACTTACTACATATTGTTTGATATTGACTTGAATATCCTTAAGGATACTATCACTCATACCATTTTGACTTGGTTTTGTATCGTTTTTAATTCCATCATAGTTATAATCAATCCAAATATATCCTTTTAACTCTCCTGGTTCTACACTTGATAACCCAGCATCATAAGAAGAAATATCTTGATGTTGTAAAATATCATAAGATTGACCACTGACTGTAACAACCAAATCATGGAAGTTACTTGTCTCTGTGTGTTTCTTTGCTTCATTGGCAACAATGATATATTCATTTGCTTTATTAAGATTATAATCTTTTGATGATGATATATCTAAATGGCTATCCTTATCAGCACTTCCCTGATATTTGAGAGTAGGTTTTAAGACTTCATCAATTGTATCTGAATCTAATAACAATTTATACCCCATTAAGTATGGTTGACCACCTACTAATATAGACGTTGGTAAATCGCTAAACTCATAGTGATAGAAGTTATCAGTTCCTAATGTAAGAGCACTGTCATCTTTAAGCCATGCAGCATCTTTCCATACTCCACCATCATAATAATATCCCTTAATCTTAACCTTAACTTTTGATAATAATTCTTCTTCTGGAGTCGGTTCACTGCCAATAACTTCATCATCATCTCTAATACCATCATAGTTATAATCTAGCCAGACAATTCCATCCAAATTACCAGTATCATATAATTTGAGACCTGCATCATAGTTCTTAGTTGCAGCATTTCCAATATCATATTCACGACCATTTAAAGCAATAATATGTTCAGGCAATGTAATATCTGATTTATTTTCAGCTATAAATACATAATCTGAAGTCAATAAATATTGATCTAAATTATTTGGAACCTCTGTCATATCACTTTGTTTTCCATCATTAACAACACTTTGCCATGTTGGGGCATATGTCTTAAATAAATTAGCATTCTTATCTTTATCAATACGCACCTTATATCCCATTAAATATGGTCCTTTATCAGGTATTTTTGGATCATAGTATGTACTGACAGTAAATTGATATGCACCACCTGTATTTGTTTTTACAGTTTTCTCATCTGGTAATTTAATCCATTGATTTGTATCACTATTGTAGTAATAACTTTCTAATGTGACAGTTACATCTTCTATTCCTAATTCATCAGGATCTTGTATTCCATTGTAATTCTTATCATCCCATACAATTTGACCAATAAATCCTCTAGAAGATTGTACAAATCCTAAATCAATTGTATGTGTTTTTTCATAATCTTTCCATGTATCTACATGTTCTCCAATAATATATGGAACCGTAAATGCCTTTGTTGTGGAAACTTTGTTTTCCAAAACAAGATCATTGAATTTTGTATCATCTGTAGGTATATTACTATAAATTGGAGCTGTTGGTTTCAATGGTAGATTTCTATCAAGATTTGTAGTTATAACTACATAAGTTTTACCTGGTACCAATCTAAATTCATATTCACCTGCTAATAAATCATCGACAGCATTCTCATTTGTGACATAACTTGCCACTTGTCCATCAGCAGTGATTGCTGGTGATGAGCTTATTGGTTTTTGAGTAACTGGATCAGCTTCATAAACTTCTACACGAATATTGCCAAGTCGTCTTTCACTCAATCCATCTGGATCTTGCATAATACCATCAATTGTAACATCTGATAAATCATCATTTGCATCTTGATATGTTTCATCCAACCAAGTTGTCCCTTTATACATATTTGTTCTACCAATACCCAAGTTATATCCCATTGAAATACGATCATATTTTTGATGTGGAGTTATACCTTGACCATCAATTGTTGTATTATCCTCATTGACAGCCGTAACTTGAATACTTTCAGCTGTCTGGATAACAAGTGTATCATCTTTCACTTGATATGCTGCTTTTTGTGCACTGCTAATCGTTGTATCACTTAAATCTTTAGCAGCATTATAAACAACATCCCCCTTACGGTATACAACAACAGGCGTATTTATATTCGCTCCTACTCCATTCATATTAGCCGTATTTAAATTCTTAGTTGTGGCAGAATACTCAACATACTCTTTTGGAAGTGTGTAACGCATATTGTATTGACCTGGTTTCAAGTTAGAGAATACGTAATACCCCTTATTTCCATAATAATCACTTTCACTCACGTATGTCGCAGGCTGACTTGTTGAATAACGGAATCGCTCTCTATCTGTTCCTGGATCAAGCAATACTGGATTTCCTGTTGTATCATCAAGAACTATATACTTTCCAGTTTCAGTTCCACCATTGAAATCACTCTCTTTAGCAACTGCTTCACCCTCTTTATTCACAGGTCTACCATTTTCACTTAAGAGTTCAACCAATACCCCATTGACACCTGGATCATCTAATTGACTATCATTATTTAAATCATACTTAGGTGTTTTCAAAAGGTCTCTTCCAATATTGTATATATCTTCATATGTACCTTCATCTCTTTTACCATTGAAATCAATATCTTGCCAAATATAACTTCCTATGTATCCTCGCCCTGTTGGCGCATTCACATAAGTTCCAGCAACTGTTTCTTCTTGATGTTCATATTTTACATTAGCTTCAGAATATCCTCTACTTAAGAATGTATTCCAACCAGTAAAATCTCTAACTGCTTCAATGATTTGAGCATTACTATCTTTTTCATCATCGGCATTTGGTGTAATTGTTCCTAAATACTTTGGTACATTCTGTGGAGCATGCATTGTATAGCGTAGTTCTAAACGAGAAGATGGCTGTATTGTATAATCTTCTTTCATTTGTAACCATACAGTACGTATTCCTTTGACAAGTTCTTCTTTTTCACTTTCCGAAACTGTTTCTAAATAAGTCTTCAGTTGTTCAAGTTCTACAAAATATTTTTTCTTTTCAGAATCTTGCTCTACTAAGTTCTTAAGATTTGTTTCATTACTGATATAAACAGCATCTGGGATTTGAGGTAATCCATTTAGATCATTGTTTAATACTATTTTTCCATCTTGTTCTACTAATGGTCCTACCCATATCTTGTACTCAGTTGGAGCAATAACTTGTTCATCTGAACCAGCCTCTGCTTTAATAGCAGTCAATGAATTGATATCAATCCATCCATTCCATTTAGAGTTACGCGCTGAATTGATAAAATTTTCTCCATCTTTTCTTGTTTGATAAACATAATTGTCATCAACATATGGCAGAACATCATAAAGAATATTCTTTGTATATTTATAATTTGCTGCACTTGATAAACTTGCTGAAGAAATCTTGAATGTGTAATCTCCACCTTCATTAACTGCTGCTGGAACATTTGTCACATTACTCTCAAGTTCTGTATCTACAAGTTTTGTTTGTCCTAATGACTGAACAGTTGTAAAACTAATTGCAGATGTCATTTTTGTAATAGCAGTATCATTATACTGTCCATTTTCATTTATATCTTGTGAATCATATTCATATGCAGATGAGTTCATATTCCCTTGATCTGGTGTATATGCATTAAATGCACCACTCTTGAATGTATATGCTTTACATCGTAATAATTCTGCTGAAATGGCATTTGAATTCATACGTTGAATTGGGACCATAACTTCTACTTTTAAATTTTCACCTGGTTGCAATTCACCTGTAAAGTAGAAGTTTAGAATTTTACTCTTTTCTTTTCTATTCGCCGTTAATTCTTTTGAAGTGACAACAGGTGAATCATCACTAACTTTAACTGCTTTTATTCCAGTATTTTGTACATAATTTCCATTTTCATCTAAAATATACCATGTCCATAATGGAGTCTCTTTATCTAGATTCTTATCATATACTTCATAATAATCATTAAGATAATCTTTTGGGGCTTGACTCTCACTAGCTTGTGCATCATATTCTACATATTGAAGTCTTGATGTATCTAGTTTTTCGTTATATGGCAATGCTAATGTAATATTTGGGGCAGTTGCATTATCTTGAATAAGAATACCACTATCCTTGTCTATTTTCTTGTTCAACATTGTGACACGATATTTCAGCATTGTACTAGAAACATCATCTATAGTTGAGTTATCATAATCCCAACCAAAATGGACTTTATATTGACCATCTATTTCTTCAACTTTTGGTTTAAAATAACCTTGTTCTAGGTCTATTTGAAGAGTAGGAAGTTCAGGATCAATATAGAATCCTGCTCTATTAGAAGTAGATATCGTTGCGTACTTATAATCATCATATTTTGCATACGTATTGACAAAGTAATTAACATGCTTTGCAATACCGTCTGATATATTTTTAGAACCAGTAACGACTCTTGCATAAGCAACATTGTCTACAACACCAGAATGATGCATTATAGCTTCATCTGTATTATTTTGGGCCTGGTCAGAAGCATTGATTTCTTTATTAGCTTCCCCTTCTGAATCAATCGCCATTCTTAAACCAATAGGAACAGGATAATTAATAGCTGCTTCTTTAGCTGTATAAGTTGCTCCATCATCTGCTGAAAATCCTTCCATTGTAACAACCCATTTTAATTGGTAAACTGATGCATGACTAGAATCTGGGTGACTTGCTTTGTAAGCATTGACGACTGAATCAATCTGATTCTCTGAAATTATTGCATTTTCATCTAGATTATATCCATCCGATTCTCCAAGTATTGTCCAAACTGCCTGATTTTGTGAATCAACATAATTAGGATCTACATATCCTGTCATTGACCATGGATCATTTACCAAAAGTCCATAAACGTAAACTTTTAGATGATCATCATAAATAGTCTTATTTGGATAATTGTCTGGAACTTCCCAATGCCCAGTTCGTATTTCCTTAAGATGCGATATCATTTCTCTTGCATCTACACCTGCAACTTGTGAAGTTGCAACATTTGTTCCACGATGTGGGATATTTAATCCAGCAATAAACTGATTGACATTGGCCTGCTCATTAACTGCCTGAGTAATACGAATATCCATTTCATCTGCTGAACGAACATGTGCATCATCAATAACAACTATTGAAGCATTATCATCACTTACGCGTTTACGCAAATGACTTGTATCAATTCTAATACTTGCTTCAGGTTTAAGAACTTGAATAGATGCACTTGATGCATAGGCATAAGCATCATCAAATTCACCATCTTGATCATAATCATTCTTTAATGTTCCGTCATCATTCTTTTCATCATTGACTTTTTTATCATTCCAATTCACCAGTGTTTGTGGTTGCAATGTAAATGTTTTATCATACTTAGAAAGAATATCTTTATTTAGATTATAACCATCATAAATAATTGTATCACTACCAGCGATTTGACTTCTTTCATCATCATTATATATATGACCATCATGAGTCATAATATATTCACTATTTGTTGAATGAATTGTTGCATATGCTTCACAATAATATCCTGACCAAATATCAGGTTGTGATTGATCACTAGGATCAATTCCATCAGGCTCTTTATTGTCTATGCGTGTTCTAATTTTTAAAGATATCGTATCACCGTAAGCCAAGTACCCAGCTGGTTTATATCCTTGTACATAGGAATCATAATCAACGAAATCCGGATCTGCTGCTGAAATCAATTCAAATGTAATGATTTGACCTGTATGATCATCTTCTTGACTAGCTGTACCATCAGCCTGTTTTTGATAACCTTTGTTGATAACTCTAATTGCCCATCCACTACCAGCTAAAGTGCTAGGAGTAATTGTCTGTTTAACTGTACCACTTTGATCTCTTAACTCAATGATGAAATCATCATCACGCCATTGATCCCAACTTTCTTCATCGGCTGCAGTTACAATATCAGGAAGATGATAACTAAATACAAATCTTGAATGATAGATACTTCCTTGACGTGCATAATCTGTATTCTCTGTTTTATTTGTTAATACTGCTTCATACCAAACTTCATCACCATAATCAAAATCCTTTTCAATCTCTGGTGTTGTATTATTCATATCATGATCATATGTATAATTTGTTGAACCTGGAATATTTTCAGATCCATTTCCCTTTAATGTAGGTGTTTGTTTTCCAACTTCATTAGCATTAGCACTTACAAAATTTTGTAATGTTAAATTTGGTCGACTTGTTCTGACTTTAGTTGTATTGACAAATGCAACATCACCAATCTCTTTTCCAGATCCCTCATAATCATAATGGACTTGATCTTGATTCATATTAAAATCATTTTGTTGAGCTGTAATGGTACCAGAACTATCTTTCTGGAATTTAAGAACAAGAGCATCTCTGATCTTATTCTTTGATAATGTATCTGGATCCGTTTGTTCACGATAATCTTCAAGATTATAAACATAATCCCCATTAGCCTTTTGAACATTTTCGTAGATACGCTCCATTCCTTGTCCAATAACATAATGATTTTCACCAGTTATTTTATCATTAAGAATATTATTTGGAATTTTCCCAAAATTAACTGTTGAATTGTTTGCAGTTCTTGTCTCAATAATGGCATCATAGCGATTATCAGGTTTGAAATATGCATTTGAATTTCCATACTTATAAAGATCATTAGATTTATGACCAACAGTATAACCATTGGTAGGTATATCTTCATCTATTAAAGCTTTAAAATTATCTAACTTGCTTGAAATATATGTGTAATTGTTTTCAAATGAATCACCTAAACCAGAAAGCGTGTCCCCACTTAATGTATCAAGTTTTGGTGTTGAATATGCAAAGGTTTCAAATGAGAATGTTCGTCCTTCTCCAGACTTGATTTTTGCTTCTAATGCTGGGTCACCTGCTTCACTGTTTGCTTTTGCATAGAATCTCACAACATATCTTCCTTCGGTAACCACTTCCCCATCTTTGATAACTTCGTTACCATCTTCATCCAAACGTGGAATATAGATATATTCAACTTCTACATCATAGAGATCTTTTTCAGATCCTGTAAGTGCACTTCCATCTATATTTAATAACTCCCAATTTAATTCACGATTTATGTTTTCGTTTGCTTTGGTTGAGAATATTCCTATATTTGATGTACCACTACTGTTATCTACGCCAACTGGTGCAATACCATATGGAAGAATATTTGTAACAACTGGTAGATAATATGTTCCTCTTGATCCACCATCTGTCGCATAACTGTGTTGTTCTTTAGAGCCAGTTGCATAACTATTGCTATAATAATTTTCCCAATCAGAACCTAATTCATCATAATAGTACTTATTCTCAACATGAATATTGAAATCAGTTTGACCACCTTCTGCTTCTAAATAATAATCAGATAACGTTTTCCCAGTTTTATCATCACCAACAGTAGTCCATTGGCGTAGAAGAGGTTTTCTCATAACTGCTCGAGTACCTGTTTGACTATAACGGTCTTGATTATTTGCCAAGTAATATGAATAATTATTCTCAATAGGGATTCCTATATTGAATCCCTGTCCGTTCTCTTGAATACGAACTTCTTGATTTTGAATATTATATCCATTGATATATGGCATATTCATTGAGCCATTGTAGTAATAATATGTACCATGACGGAAATAATAACTTGATGTATTTCCATCTCCACGATACCACATATAATCCATGCCATAACGTTGATTATGCTGCATGTTTTCTCGTGTTGTTCCTTCCCAGTGATCAATATCAAGAATTTGATAATAATAATGATCAGTATTTGTTGTATCTTCAACATATGGTCTTGTTTGTAATCTATCAAACCATTCTTCATTATCATTTGTTGAATAGACATGTGAAGGAATATAGACATTCATCTTATATCCTAAATCTGCACCTCTGTTAAACCATTTCTTTAAATTTTCTTTCACAATAATTTTAATAACCCAAGGAGATGTTTCTTCTCCAGTTGGATAATCATCTTTATCAGCTGTTTTCCAGATTGGATCTTGTGCTTGTGTTGGTGCACTATACTTATATGTTCCATCTGTTGGACGCTGTAGAATTTCTACTGCAAAATTAGTATCATTTAAGACTAATGACGTATACGCTTCATTGACTCCACTACTATCTACACCATTAATAGAACTTAAAATTTCTGCTTTAAATTTACTCATATCAACATGACCATCATTATCGAAGATAAGTGGTTCAATTCCTCTTGGCATTGTATAAGTAAACTCTATACCCTGACTCAAATCCCAATCCCCATAATTGAGAGCCTGTAATTTTGTTGTGAACTTTTCATTATATTCTAATGCTACTTCGTAGTTATCATCTGTAAGTTTATGTAAATCATTTCTTTGATATTCATCTGTAGCAGATGAACGTCCAGGATTAATTTTGTAATTTGGATTAGATGGTCTTCCATCTGTAAGTCCATCACCACTCGTTGTTTCATACTTACGATTTTCAGAATGTGGATCAGTATTGACAAATTCACTAGCACTTACTAACCATGCTTTTTCTAAATGAATTCTATTTTGTGCCCAAATAATAGGTGTATCACTTCCCCAATTATTGATATGAAAGATTCTTGGTTCCATAACAATTTCATACCAGTCTCTATCCCAAGTTGAAACTTTCATGCTTGTTTTCTGACTTTCTGGTAATGAATCTTTGCCAGCGCCATTTGGATCTGTTGTTCCAGGAGAATAAATCGTTTTTTGCATATTCTTCAATGATGAAATATCATAGTCCCCAAGAACTTTGTTTCCACCACCATATCTTGTATTTGCTAAAGGATCTGTACTACCATCTCCTGGAATATAAACATAACTATCCTTTAAGAATTCCCATTTATCCACATTATCATTTAACTGTGCACTCATACCAATATCATGAAGTAAATAATCCATATCCATTAAACGATCACTATTTTGAATAGCGCGAGGATATACACTTTCGTTAGTATAATTATTTGAGAAAGGATAAGCCTGTCCATTACGGGCTCCATAATAAGATAAGTATTCTTCTTTTATCTGATAATATTCTCCAGCACGTGGGAAATAAGCAGGGTGCTGGTCATTTGTAGTTGATAAATCTTTATCTTCATCAACATATACCATTGGTAAATTATCTTTGGCAACTTTCAACTGATAATAGACAATTAAGGTATCTCCAATATTCATTGTAATTGGTTTTCCTGTACTATTATCAATAATAGTATATGTTTTAACAGTATAATGGGTTTTCATTGTATGATTAGCATCAATAATCAAGTCATCAAATGGTTTAGTTCCATTTTCATAAAGCCTACCACTCTCATAAATTGGTTTCCATTGAGCAGTTTTAACTAAGTCTGATTTTTCATAAATCATCTTTCCGCCATAGTCATATGATTCATTATTTTCAATAACATTTTCTCGAATACTATAATTACCAGCAACTGGATTGCCATCAATATCTAACCATTTGAATTGTAATGTACCTGATTCAACACTTACATAATCAGTAGGAATTTTATCATATATTGTTGGATTAATGAGTGTTCCCTGTCTTGCATTTTGAACATCTGATGCATTAACCATTTCTCGATTGATTAAAGTAATCTTTTGCCAATATGTATCCTCAGGTCGATATCCTAACTTTTGTTGAGCAGTCTCATTATAATTCGCACTTGCATCATTTTCTGAATCAAATACTTGTGGATGTAATATCACTTGAGGAACTTCACGATAAATCTCCTCTTCCTCTACCTTAATATCATTTAATACAACCGCTCTTTCTACTGGTATATTTGTTTCCACATCTCCAACCATAACATTTTTTGTTTCAACATGGTTTTGTTGATGATCAATATTAGCTGTGGATACAGCAAGATATGTATCATCCATGACACCACTTGCATCAGTATCTTGACGGATATCTTCATAACGTCCTTCACCTGTTAAAACAACATTATCAAATTCAATGATATCTTTGTATGGACTTCCAGATACTTCATAACCAGAGTAGACATCAAAATAAGTCCAACGTATTGCAGTGATTTGTGCCATTGTATCTTCATCAGGTAAATTGGCATAATCAACTGTCACCCAAGTGTCACTAGCTCTTGTTTTTGGATGAGATATCTTATACTGTACACGAATATCTTTCATGTTATCATAGCCAGCTTTTGTTACCAAATCATCAGGATAATAAATATCTCCACCTTCTGATTTAAGAATTGATACAGTTGGAATTTTTGTAAGTGTGAACCCTCTATATCTATCTTTATCTAAGAAGTCAACTGTCACTGTCTGTTCATCAACAAAATGCATTGTATCATTCTTAATATCTTTAACAGTCAGTGTTGCTCCTTGACCTTCAAATAATCTATCATTTCTATCAAATTTATATTCAATTGTTAATGGATCATTATCATAATATTTTAATGTATTATGCATACGCACATTATACCTTGATTTTGCTGGTAATGATGTATCTTCATCATTTCTTTGATATCTAAAGTATGATATTTTATCAGTATTACTGATATCATTTCTTGTTGTATATGGGTTTGGGTTTTGATGAGTTAAATCCCAACCATTATTACTCATACCACCATTTGTATAATCAGAAGAGTTATATCCTTCAATCGCATATTGTGCATAACCATGTTTTGCTTCAGCATAAATATAAGCATTGGTATTTAAAACTTTATCTTCAAAAGTTGTAGTTAATGTTTTCAATTCATCTGTTAATTGTGTAATAATTTTAACTTTAATATATTGTCCTGGCTGAACTTGTGTTCCCTCACTACCAATGACCAGTTCAATCTTACGATAATGACTGTCTTTTTGATCAGCATTTAATGAATAATCTTTTCCCGCTTGTATATTTTCTAATTTATCACTACCATTAGAAAGCGTTACTGATATATCATCAGCTGTAATGGCATGACCTGTTGCCTTATCAATAATATTTTCACTGTCTTGATCACTTAAAATGAGTTGCCAGCCAACAATTTGTTGCCCTTTTTCAACTTCCATTGTTAAATGATTTCTTTCTAATGGAATTTCTGAATTGTTATGTGATTTTGAAGACAAAGTGTATTCAATATAATCATATGGCATCAAATGGTTGAGATCAACTTCAGTTTGTTTTCCTCCTGATGTCTCTGATTTTTCTACCTTGTCATAAGCAAATAATTCTCCATTTGTTCCACGCTTCTTTGTCAGTTCTGGTTCTAGGATACTCACTGCATTTCGTAAGTTATAATCTATCAGTTTATTGGCACTTGTAACATCGCTATATGTATCAGCATTGTTATCAATTGAACTAAAGACAACTGAACTCTTTTCTACATAATTGTAGACTTGTCTACGTCCAGAAACAGAAGCCACTGAATTTGAATATGGAGAGTATTCATTTCCTGTTTGACCAAATGTTGGTACTGAGTTTGCAGTCCAACTATCATCTTTAAACTCCTGAATAGGTCTATCAACATATGTTCCATCATAGAAATAAGTATATCCATCTGTTTTAGAGGCTGTTAAATATTCTCCATTACTTAAAACTGATGTATCATCTGTAAAGAGTGGATTGTTTGCTTCTAATGTGATTTTAAATGATGCAACATAAGATTTTGCTAATCCATTTTGTTCAGTGACAAGAGAGGTATAATTTTTTCTGGCAAATTCTTCCATGTTAATAACATAACAATTTTGCCCATTGACACTCTTTATCGTATCTAAAGGTATTGTTGTGACGAGAAGATTTAATCCTGATACTTCTAAAGTATCTCCAGTCGCATTAGGTTTAATGACAATATCTTTACCATTAATCCTCATCTGAATTTGTGACATTTTAAACCATTGTCCTTTTTCAGTGCCTGTTGCTGTTTCATCATTTTTGTAAATCCATTGTATTGGAATATATAAATTTCTTAAGCGATAGAATTCATTTAATGCATCATCTGTTACAACCTTTTTAATACGTGCAGGTACACTACGATCTGTTGGATTATTAACTGTCTGATTATAGAGTTTGACACCAAATTGAACATTAGTTGGCGTAATATTTTGTGTTATCTTATGTGTTTGTCCATTAAGCATTTCATAAGAATGCCCATCACTTGTCAGATAGTCCGTAATCTGTTTATTTCCATCAGCAGTAACTGCATCTTTGCTATCAATTGGTGTTTTTCCCATTGCGACAATGTTATGCCCTGCTTTAAACGGAATACGATATCCCATAATATATGCACTATCATATGTTTGGTCTTTATGTGCCCAATCATCAAACATATAACTATTGTATCCAGTATTTAAATCATAATCATGATATGTTTTTGTTGTTGCAGTATTTGTTGCTTGAGCAATCTTCGTAGAATTATTTTCATAAACCATATATGGTTTCACTCTTACGATAATATCATTAGCATTGCCAAGTCCATCAATTCCATTTTGAATATTACCATCGGCATCTACATAATTATAATGATTATTCTTAATCTCTGATAGATATTCTCCATTTCCTTGTATATCCCATAATAAGGCTCTAAATGATAAAATATATTGATGTTTCTTTAAATGAAGAACACCATCTTTTAATTCAGTAACAATTCCTGCAGCATCTTCATCACTCATCTGATCAGCAGAATTATCAAATTGAAGGGTATAATAGTCTCCTACTTTCACCAAATCAGATTTTTTAATAAGAATTGTCTGTTTATTTGTATTTTGTAAGGCTTGTGTTTTTCCTGTTCCTAAAACAAGTTCAATAGCTTTATCTTCATGCATATAATTTACAATTTGTTTATGAAAATCAAGTCCTGTTGTCAATGTTCCACGATATTCATAAGTCTCATCTGGCTCTATTAATCCTAAAGTATCATTTATGGATACATGGTCAGTATAACCAACTCTACCACTCCAATCATCTGGATCTTGACGAACCCAATTTCCTGTAACACCAGATTCATAATTTTCTGATGTCGTATTAAATCCAGCGTTGGCTGTTCTAGATGCTCTAGAGAAATTAATATAATACTGATTACTATCTCCAATTTTAGCTTGAATATTATAATCATTCTTTTCATCTGTTGTCGCACCTTTTAAAATACGATTAAAATCACGCACTATAACCACATCTGCATTTGAGTACAAATCATCTGCTTTGTATTTTGCTGTTGTTGCTCCCCATCCATAAGAATCAGTATGTTGATAATAATTTCTAAACGACCAGCTATTTCCAGATGGCTGTGAAGAAGTTCCTGTCGTTTGACGTTCAATACTGTTGTGTTTACTATCACTTCCAATTATTACAGAAGAACTTACAGATGCTTTTGCTTGTCCTACTTTGTAAAAACGACCAGCAAATTCAAACATATATTTAGTACTTTCATCACTATCATTCCACCATGTTCCATAATCAGGAGTATTAACCTTTGTTTCTCCATTATCTAAGGTTGTTGTTTCTTCCTGATTAATTTTTAATGTAATAACTGCACTTTTGATTGGATTTTTAGCATTATAATTTGTATCAGGAGATTTATAATAATTTTCTTCTTCAGTTTTAAAGAATTGTTCATTACTAAAACTTTCATTATTTTGTAATAGATTAATGCGACCATATCCTGACTCTTCTGCCTGGAAGTGACTTCTGATATCATTCCCATCTATAATATAAGAACTTCCATCACTTCTAGTCACTTCAATAGAATCAATATAATCCTTTGCTCTTTCATCAATTCTTAAATAATAGGCTTCAAAACTCTGTGTTGGTAAAGTCACATTCATTTTTACAGTTGCAGCTGTATTGAATGATGTTGCTTTGATATAATTCATACTTTGATGTTCTTGACCTGACATTGCATCATCACCAGGTAAATTTGATCCTGTATTAAGATATTGTCTAAAATCAACCGCATATGAACCTAATCCTTTATATCCTACTTCTAATCCAGAGTTATCATTCCAATACCCACCATTACGATAACGCATTCTCACATGTTCTCTTGGTGTTGCTGTCTTTGTAAACTTTACATTTGACTGATTATCATTATAGCCAGCAACAATCGTTGTATCATAATAGAGTTTAGATATATAAGCATTTGCAGTATCTTTTGTGTTAACAGTATATTTTGTATTATCTAGCCCACGTAATCCGTCTATATAATGAGTTGCAAGTGTATTTAAAATATGAGATGTATTTATTGGTGAGTCTGCCCAGCCATTTATTTCAAGGAATGGTTTTATATCTAGTCCATCATTTATCACAAATTTCTGCCCAGTCAACATAATAGATTCTAAGCTTTGATCTCCAGCAATATCTTCAATTGGAATAACAAAACATCCCTGTGAGTCTAACTGATATGTTTTCTCACTATTTCCAATTGTATGATTCATAGGATTATATGTCATTGTTATATTTGAATCATCACCAAACAGAGATTGTATTGGTGTTTGCTTTTGTATAAAAGTCATTTTTTCAAATACCCCATATTGTTTTAATAAATCTTCATATATAACAATTGACGTTGGATGGAATCCTCCATCATTGATTTGTGGTAGTTCAATCAATGTATCTACATCATCAAGTATAGATAAAGAACGATTCCATAATTCTACACGATATGTAAAATCTCGAGCATAAGGCACTCCTAATGTTTTTTCATTTTGATCAGTATTCGTATTTTTTGTAATATATCCTGATTGAACATCTCTTTGATAAATATCGTTACTTATTGTTAATTGACCTGATTGTACTGAGAAAGCAGCACTTTCTTGTTTTTTATCATCATCATTATACAATGGTCCAACTGGTTCAAATAATAAGCTTGCTTCTAATCTCTTATCTTGATAATAAGAATTATAAGAATCACTATCCCCATAAACATTAATAATAACAGAATCATTATTAACAATTAATTTTTCAAATTTTTCTGTCACAATACGAACTGTTTTTAATCTCGTCATGACACTAGAAAAAGCACTTGACTCAATAACAATATCACCATGACTATCAATATAATTTGCTAACTCATCTTGACCAATTTGAAATGTTGGTGTCCCATTCGTTGGTGCATCATAATCAAAAAATTCAATATGATCAATAGTCATTGCCTTATCATAACCACTCTTGATCACAATCTTCTCAGTATTAAAGCCCTTAATAAGTGTTTGTCCAGATAAATCAACATTTTTGACACTTAATAAATCTAAAGTCAAATGAACATTCAATGCAGCTGATTCAGATTCGTTACCTATTTTAAATTGATAATAAGTAGGATCTGTAGGGTTTAATGTAGAATTCTTATTTGGAACAATTAAAGGACTATTAATATTCGTAGAAGATTGACCATACCAATTTGCAGAAGCCTCTATTTTTGGTTTAATACGTTGAACCTCTAAAATAGCTTCTGTTGTTTTGACATCTTCCACTATATTTCCTATCTCTGCAACAGCAGGATAATCATTATATAAAGTTGAAAACAATCCATTAAATCTATGAACACCAGTCGCATTTGGAGTTCCATTAATTTCAACATAAGAATTTAAACCATTATTTAATGGTATATTTCCATTAAATTCATCAAAATTAATAATTATTTTCACCAAATGGGAAATTTGAATGCCATTATTTGGTTGCCATGCTGATTGTGGTATAGTTATACTCCCCTTAGAACTATCCAAATACGCTTGTAACTGACTCCATGTCAATTGTATCTTTGTACCTGTTGCGCTATATAAATCAATTGTCTTTATCTTCGAAGAATTTAATAGATCAGGACTCAAATAAATATTTGATGCAACTAATCCTATATAGGCATTATTGCTATTGACTTTGAGAAGACCATCTATTTGAAGATAACTTGGAATCATCATTGAAGTCGTACCAGTACCAACTTCAAATCGAATGGCTGATTGTGGATCAGCTAATGAAACAGCTTGATATTTTTCGCCACTACTATTTGTTAAAGAGTTCATGATATCAGTAACTGTTCCATCTTCTGCCTCATCATGATAAACACCAAATCCACCAATTAAAGGTTTCGCACGTTCCCCATCAATAATAGCTGTTACAGGATCTTTTATCTGCTGTAATTGCTTATCATAACCTGGGACAGATTCTGCAGTTGTATAAGGTGTCCAATTCCACCTTTCATAAAATGTATTGAGTGTATTTTCATATTCTAATAAATAGTTTGTTTTTCCTATAACTGCAATACGCCCATCGAAAGTTTCATTAACTGCAATTCTTTCTTTAAATGAAAATTTGATATCACGTGAAAATTGATAATCTGTATGTGAATCTAGATAGTCTTTAATCTTCTGATCCAGGTCATTTATTTCCCAAATATTCTTATTATCATTTGATGTTTGTGTAACAGTTGCTCCTAACTCCTTAAGAGAAACATACAAATCTCTATCTTGATCATCTATAAATTTTAAAGTTATAAATTCTAAAGGATCACTAGTGGCAGGAGTTCCTCCGTTTTCAGCTGTGGTATGATAAAACCAGTCTATTAAATCTGAACTGTTATTATTCATTTCTATTCTAATACCATTAAATTGATAATGTTCAGGCAATGTATCAACAGCGTAACTGTTAAATACTGGAGTATTACTTGTATTTTTAAAACTATCTAAATAATATGTTTCGTTTTGGCCTAAGTATCCGTTCTTTTTGGTAACAGGACTCTTATTTTCTTCAACATATTTATTATGCTCAAAATCGACTTTTTGTCTAATGAAGCTTGAAGTGACATCACTATCTTTAGACCATGCTAAATCACGGCCACCAAAATATATAGTTTGTTTCAATTTAACAGTATGACTATAGTCACTTCCAAAATTATTAACATATGGAACTGCAACATAATAGCTACGTTCCTCATCTTTCTTTAATTCTCCACCTTTCTCTTTATCAATCTTAACCCCTATTTCTCCTGGCATAGAGTAAATATAATTATACTCACTAGCCATCTTACTTCCTTCATCATCTATACTCCAATCTGAGAGGTCTTTCCCTGTTACATCCCAAATCAGCGCTCCACCTTCTCCATATTTACCACCAAAAGAGAAGTCTCTAGCATGATCACTAATATCAGTATTAGGTACAAGTGACCCTGTTGATGAATCCCACTTCCAAGCCATCATATCTTGTTCTAATACACCACGCCCTGCATTGTTGACACTATTAGGAACTTGAAGCATGAAATGAAAATAATCTATTTTACTATTTGCATCTTCAGAAGTATTTTTAATATTGACCTTATAAACTGCATAATTATATTTATCCCATAACACTGGTGTTGAAACACTTGTTATCTTTGTCTCCCAATTCAAATTTGAATTGACAATATTGATTGCTCTTAAATCTGATTTGTCCTCATTCCCTGATGGAGTAGACCCAGGTTGGATCACATATCCTGTTGGAGAAGGTTCGTTCGTACTTGAATCATAAAAGTTCACATAACTTGCCCCTAAAGCTATAGAAGCAGATGTATTCTCAGGTATAACATTATCTCCCAAGGTAAAGAACTTAAAAGTCACTTCTGGTGTTGCAGATCCTTTAAATAGATTTGTTGGTGTCGATTGAATTTCTAGTTGTTGACGTCGATATGCTTTGGCACCATCTTTATCAGATCCCCATTGTTCTTGATCAGTTGGCTGAGGAACAACCCAGTTTGTTTCAGTTGAACTTAACTTTGCTTCTACCCCTCCAATGAATTCGACATCTGGATTCTGTGCAATCACTTCATTACGATCAAAAGTTTGTAATATAACACCCGATTCACTATAATAAAACCAAGGTAGTTTTAACGTCATTTTCGTCCCTTTAGCATACCCTTCGTTATCATTCCATTCAGCTTTTATTTTAAGATATAAAGACATTTGCTCTCCAGTTGAAAGCAAATAATTCCCAACTCCTGCTGGTTTTAAATTTCCTCCACTTCCATCATTTAAAAATGAAACTGAGATAGCTCTCGCTTCTACGTTCGCAGCAAAAACATCTCGCAAAAAAGATACTGGCAAATATTGTACCAGCATTGCAAGAGTTAAAATAGAACAAACGATTTTTTTGGTCCTTTTTCTCCATTTATAAGATTTACGTATTTCTTCCATGATTTTGACCTCCCAAGTGTATATAACTTTTTAAGCGCAAAAAGACATAGAGCAACTCTTGAATTAAAACGATAACTATGTCCTTAAAATAATCTTCATATAAATTCAGTGAACTTTATCACTTTAGATTCTACATTCTTGATGTTAATGTGACATTTTATAACAAAATATCACATATTCAATTCATAGTTATCCTATTACAATTTAATCATGATAAAGTCATTAAGAGTTCTCATAATTTACTGAATCCATTTACTACATAATTGTTATTATGTAGTAATGTTCAAAAAAAAAGAAATTTTTTGTAACTTGAAAAAATTTCTTTTTTGATTAATATATTTTTATTGTATAAAAATATTGGTATAAATTGGAAAAATTTAAGAATATCCACTTGATTATCCCTCCAACGTCTTGAAAACCTTTACATTTTGACCTATAATGTAAGAGTAAAAACACAATATAAAATAGTAACTACTACATAATAACAATTATGTAGTAGTTTTCTTATGTACTAGTCATTTATGCATAAATTCATCTTTGATAATGAACGCAAGCAATTTTTACCACTCTTCATTGTGTAAATTCTTGTTGTATCTATAGACGTGTGTCCTAATAGAGAAGCAAGAGTGTCTAAATCCTTTTCTAGTTGATAATATGTAATTGCAAATAAATGTCTTAAATTATGTGGAAAGACTTTTTGGCTATCTACCCTTGCATCTTCACATAGCGATTTCATACTACTCCATATATTGCTACGATCCATTGGCTTTCCACCTTTCGTAACAAATATTGGTCCACATTTAATATTTTGTTTTTTACAATAATTTAGTAACAATCTCTTTAATTCAATGGGTAAAATGATTTCTCTTACCTTTCCTTTGTTAATAATGACTGCTCTTCCCTTTTTTAAAGCGTCTACTGTTATGTATTTATGTTCACTTACACGTATTCCTGTTGCACATATCGTTTGAATAATCATGTATAGTCTCTCATTATTTTTTGACTTCGCTGCAAATAATAGCCTTTTATATTCTTCTTTGGTCATTTCCTTATTATCGTCACCAAAAACACTTTTTTGAATTTTATTTAGTTTAACCTGACATTCAGGAATATTTAGAAAAACAAAAAACCTATTTAAAGCAACAAGCATACTATTCACACTTCTTGGTCTATACTCTTTAGCTAGTTTTAATTTATATGATACAACACATTCTTTAGTTATTGTTTTATCTTCTTGAAGGTAATTATAAAAAGTTTGGATATCTCTTATATATTTATTTATAGTTGCTGTACTTTTTTCTTCCTCTATTAATTCTGTTTTAAAACTCTCTATGTTTTTTAATGTTATTGTCTCTTTTCTCATAAATAATCCTCATTAACTTTCTTATTTTCTTTATTATATTTTAGCATAGTTAATTCAAATATTCTCCTGGTAATATTTGGTAATTCCTTACATTGATAAGGTTATATCAATTGAAAAAAAGACTGAATAACAAAAAAGTAACGCCTTTGCATTACTTTTTTTATTTCTTCATTTTAATTGTATAAACAACTTCATCATCTGTTTCTTGAATATCTACATGTGTATTAACACCAGCTTGTTGTACCATTTGAATTGCTTGATCTAAAGTATTCATAGCAATTTTTAGATTTTGGGAAATACTTTTTGCTTTTGGTTTTTGTTTTTTAGGTTCAATTTTTGCTTTAATTTTTTGCTCAGTTTGTTCAACATTTAAACCTTTAGCCATAATTTCTCTTAACATATTATTTTGTTTAGCTGTTGAATCTAATCTTAAAAGCGCTCTTGCATGACGTTCAGTAATATCTTTTCTTCTTACTGCCTCTTGAACAGTCATTGGTAATTGTAATAATCTTAATTTATTAGCAATTGTAGATTGTTTCTTTCCTACTTTTTCAGCTAATTGTTCTTGTGTTATATCTTGCGTATCTAATAATTGTTGATATGCTAAAGCTTCTTCTATAGGAGATAAATTTTCTCTTTGTATGTTCTCAACTAATGCGGCAGTTGCTGTTTGATCTTCATTATATTCTTGGACCATACAAGGAACTTCCTCAAGTCCAGCTAATTTACATGCTCGAAATCGTCTTTCACCAACAACAATTTGATATTTACCATTGTATGGTCTAACAACAATTGGTTGTAATAACCCATTTTGTTGAATTGATACAGATAATTCCTGTATCTTTTCTTTTTCAAAATGTGTTCTTGGTTGTTTTTCATTAGCTTCAATATCATGAATATCAATAAATTTATACATTGGTTCTTTCACTCAGTTCACTCCTCACAATATGTTTTATATTATAACATTATTCGGCATAAAACAAAAGTCATCTTTCTGATATTGCAAAAGAAAACTCCCCTTTTTACACACTGTTTTTTCTTCTCTATTTAAAAAAATAAATAGTTATAACTATAATGTCATCCATTGTATATATGAATACATTATCTTTAAATATTCAATACTAACTCTTTCCAAACTTTCGTTTTATTGACACATTATAGCACAAGTTCATATTAATTTGATGATAACACGCTTAAGAAATCACAAAGCTAACATTTGTAATCAATATATAATCATTATAAAGTAAAAATCAGGTAAGCCACATTTTTTGACTTCCTGATTTTTATTTTATATTACTTTTTTATTTCTTTTATAATATATCATTGCCATTAAACTTAATGAAATCAATATGCAATAGCCTAAGACAAAGTTATCGTCACCTGTCTTAATTTGTTCTGGTTTTGATGTGATTGGTTTTTCATTGACTTGAATTTTAATCAAAGGATTACCTGTACCATATTTGATATCACCTATTTCAACAATTTTTTCTGGTTTCCAGTAATCATCAACACCATCTCCATCCTTATCAACAGCTGGACGATAGTCTTTTGAATCTGCTTTACCGTCACCATCTGTATCTATGTTTGTATCTGGTTTCCATATTCCATCTGAGTTTCCACCCTCAGTGCTTGGTTTCCATGTTCCTGTATTATCTGTGTCGATATTGATATCTGGATGACTATCTCCATTAATATCTATATTAATATCAGGTATCCCATCTCCATTTGTATCAATATTAATGTCTGGTTTTCCATCTCCATCTATATCAATATTTGTATCTGGTTTTCTATCTCCATTTGTATCAATATTGACATCTGGTTTATTATCACCATTTGTATCAATATTGATATCTGGGATTCCATCTCCATCTGTATCAATGTTAATGTCTGGTTTGCTATCTCCATCTATATCAATATTGATATTAGGATTATGTGTATCGTATTCTAAGTCTTCTATACTGACATTAGTATTTGGTTTCCAGTTATCATCTACACCATCTCTATCTTTATCAATAGCTGGACGATAGTAGTCAACATCACCTTTACCACTACCTTTTGTATCAATATTTGTGTCTGGTTTCCATATTCCATCTTTATTTCCACCTTCACTACTTGGTTTCCAATTGCCTGTATTATCTGTGTCGATATTGACATTTGGTATCTTATCACCATTTCTATCAATATTGATATCTGGTTTGCCATCTCCATCTGTATCAATGTTAATGTCTGGTATACCATCTCCATCAACATCCACATTCACATCTGGATTATTATCACCATTCGTATCAATATTGACATCTGGGACTCCATCTCCATCTATATCGATGTTAATATCAGGAGTTCCATCTCCATCTGTATCGATATTAATATTTGGATTATATGTATCATAATGGAAATTGTCCTCTCCATATTCTACATTTATGTTTGGCTTCCAATTATCATCTATACCATCACCATCTATATCAATCGCTGGACGATAGTAACTCTCTTCTGAATGACCATCTCCTTTTATATCCATATTGGTATCTGGTTTCCATATTCCATCTTTATTTCCACCTTCACTGCTTGGCTTCCATACTCCTGTGTTGTCTGTATCAATATTAATATTTGGTTCCCAGTCATTATCTGTATCAATATTAATATCTGGAGTTCCATCATTATTTGTATCAATATTGATATCTGGAGTTCCATCCCCATCAACATCTATATTAAGATTGTCTATCTTAAGTATTGTCTCGTCAGTACTTCCTTTATTATAGTTTCTGTCTTCTCCAATATATTCTATTGTAACAGTTTGTCTTGTCCCTGGTACACAATAACTTTTATCCACATCTTTCCAGTCAATTGAAGCAGTACTATAATTATATTCAGATGGATCATCCTTAGTATGAGTTACTAATTTGACAGGATTTCCATATTTTCTACCATTAATATAGAATTGCACATACCCCTCAGGTGAAGCACAGTCAATACCTTCTCCATCAGCTGGAGAGACTTTTGCTTTCAATGTAACTATCTGATCTGGTCTAAATATATCTGGTTGTTCACTCAACCCATCTATTGTTAATTCTGATTTTGTATCTGCTGGCGTAATTTCAGCATATTTGAAATAAGTTCTATGTCCCCAATAAGCATCTTTAAATCCTTGAACAGTAGAATCTGCATATTGTGTAGATGTAATGATCAGTTGGTGTTTTCCCCCACCTGCATTGCTTCCAGAAACAATCTCTGCATTTTCTTCAGGTGTGATACCATCATCTTTTAAAAGCTGAGAACTAATTGCCAGCTTAGAAGCATCACTCAATGAACCACCTAATGGTATTGTTGTTGGAATATTAAGTGCTGCAACTGCATTTTTAATCTGATTATCATCTAACCCTTTCCCATCATATCTTTTTGTTATAAGTCCGTGAGAGAGTCCATCAATATCAAAATTAACATATTGTTTCAAAAAAACATTACCTGGAGTTCCAACATCTTTAGCAAAAAATGTATCAGTATTAAGAGTATCTCCTGAAGACTTATCAATAACATCAAGATCAATACTGACTTCTGACCCTACATTTGTATCAGGTAGCCAAAAATAAAGAATACCAGCATCATCAGTATATGAAGGAATACCATAATTATAGTCTATTCCATTTATCTTCATATCCATATTATCAACAAGTGTTGTTCCAACCTTATTTGTTCCCCAACTACTTAAAGAAATCTTTGTCATAAAGACTTTTGTAGATTTTTCCATATCTCCATAAGCAACTGTTCCTTCAATACTTTTAAATCTCTCTGCTTTTAAAGAACCACCTAAAACAAAAACATTAGCCTGTGATCCACCTAAATGAAATCTACTACTTGGTGCGTTTGGAATAACTGTACCACCAGTCATGATAATTTTATACTCAGTTGAATCTGAATAACTGTAACACCCATCCCCAAAAGCATCACCATGGGTTCCACCATTAGAATAAGTTAATCCACCATTAATTGTTATATTTCCACTTTTACCTTTACCAGTATTAGAATTGACAACAGCAGGAGAAATCGCAGATACTGCAGGGGTTGATGCGGTATGATACCCACCACCAACTCCAGCAGCATGATATGCACCTTTAGCCATTATAACACCACCATTAATTGTTATATTTCCACCAGTTCCACGACTTCCACCGCCTATACCACTTCCTCCATCAGAGGTTGTAGAGCCAGTTGAAGTTGTCGCATTAACAATTCCACCATTAATATTAATATATCCACCATTTTCTGCATCTCCACCGCCTATTCCTGCAGCAAAGGTATTTCCAGTAACAGTGAGTGTCCCAGCATGAGGACTGTCTAATAGAGTGAGACGATCACCTTTTTTTAATTGTGTTCCATTTAACAATGTCACATCATATGGAATCCTTCTTAATTCTGGAATGATATCATTTCCATTTATATCCTTATTAACAATTGAATCATCTATGTATAACGTTGTTGTTTCTCCACAACGTAATCCAGGATAGCGCGCTGCCCCTGAAACAAGTTTATTCGTTGTACTATCTGCCAATATAATATGAGCCATTGACCCTTTTCCATCACCATTTGCATCTGGAGTTAATGTAAATGGGCTATTTGCACTTGTCTTAATATTAACTCCAGCAAATATTAAATTTGCTTTTACATTTTCTGGAATAACAATTCTGTCTGTTGTTGCTGTAGCAGGATTCTTATTTTTTATTGTTAATGTTTGGTCACTTAGTATAGTCAATACACCAGATGCATACCTGTAGTCAGCATTCAACTGTCCACCATCTATACGAAAATTACCAACCTCTACCCCATCTTCTGCTTTTACAGTTCCAGTAACACTCAAGAACATTCCAAAACATATTGTTAATAATAAAATGAGTTTTTTCTTTTTCTTCATTTGCATTCCCTTTCCTTCCTTTAAATCTAGCGGTTCTACACTTCAAACATAGGTCCATCTCGACTCTTATAGACACTTAAATCAACTGTGCTATGAAAATGAATTCCATGTATGCATATAATTGTTTGTTTCATCTTAATCAAAAGAATAAGAATCATTTTAAATATAATAAAACTGGTTAATCTTTGATACAATTCTAATATCATATTCGTAGTCATAAGTTCTCCTTTCTATGTCTTTTAAAGCAGACAAAAAAAGACAAGCAGAAACTCTGCTTATCTTATGAATTTAACAAATATATTTGTATGAACTTATGATTTTTTAAATAAAAAGAAGGTTCGTTAATGTCTAGTTTTACGAACTTTAACTTATTCTTTATCATTATACCATATTTTAACATTTTTTGTAATTATTTGTAAAAAAACATCCTATTTATCAATGTTTTTATTCATTTACTATTTATAGATAACAAAAAACACCTCCTTGAATTTATAAAGGGGTGCACTTTGCTCTTATTTATAAAGGTTTCTTTTTTATTTTTCCAAATGGTCTAGGATACTTTTGGGGTGTTTCTTTTATTTTATGAATGAATATATTACATCTGTGATCATTTTCATTAGTGAGTGTAAAATGAGTTTCTTTCATAACTTTTCCACCAAGTTTATCTATACCATGTTTTGCTTCATTTAATTCTTCTTTTGCTTTTAAACCTTTTAAGGTTATAAAATGACCACCAATTCTTACCAAAGGTAAACATAATTCATCTAGAATATTTAATCTTGCAACAGCTCTTGCTGTAACAATATCAAATGTTTCCCTATGTCCAATGGCATAGTCTTCTGCCCTTGCACTCACAGCAGTCACATTATTTAATTTGAGAACCTGAGTTAAATAATTTAAAAAAGTTATTCTTTTGGTTAAAGAATCTACAATCGTTATTTTCAAATCAGGATAAACAATCTTAAGAGGTATAGAAGGAAAACCTGCTCCTGCTCCTATATCACATAAAGTTTGATTATTGAAATCAAAATCAAATGAAATAGTTAATGAATCATAGAAATGTTTTAAATAAACATCTTCTTTTTGGGTAATAGCTGTTAAATTCATTTTTTCATTCCATTCAACTAATGTATTGTAGTAAATTTCAAATTGTTTTAATTGATAATCAGATAAAGAAATACCTTTATCATGTAATGCATTTATAAATTGTTCAATATTCATATGTACCTCTTAATAATGTTGTTTCAAATAAATTAATAAGACAGATATATCAGCAGGATTAATCCCTGATATTCTTGATGCTTGAGCAATTGTCAAGGGTCTTATTTGAGAAAGTTTCTGTTTTGCTTCTAATGAAAGATTTAAAACAGCATCATAATTAATATCTACTGGAATTTGTTTTTCTTCCATTTTCTTTTGTTTATCAACTTGCCTTAATGCCTTGTCAATATACCCTTTATACTTAATAAGAATAGTCACTCTTTTTTCTTCTTCTAAAGTTAAAGAGGTTTCACCAATATATGGTTTTATCTTTGAATAATCCATTTCTGGTCTTTGTAATAATGATTTTGCACTTATTCCTTCACTCAAACGTGTTGAGCCCAAGGTTTCTAATATATTATTAATTTCATGTTTTGGTGTAAAGCGAATAGTTTCAAGTCGTTCTATTTCATTATGAATACGTTCCATTTTATCAAGATATATCTGATAAACTTCTGGTTTGACAAGATGAGCATCATAACCATATTTTCTTAATCTTTCATCAGCATTATCATGTCTTAACAATAAACGATACTCAGCTCTTGATGTTAACATACGATAAGGTTCTTTTGTTCCCTTGGTTACTAGGTCATCAATCATAACACCGATATATGCCTCATCTCTTTTTAAAATTAATGGGTTTTCCCCTCTTAACTTCTTAGCTGCATTTAAACCAGCAATTAATCCTTGCGCAGCAGCCTCTTCGTATCCACTCGTTCCATTAATTTGACCTGCAGTAAATAAGTTTTTGATCACCTTTGTTTCTAATGATGGCCATAACTGTAAAGGATCAATTGCATCGTATTCAATAGCATATGCATATTTTAGAATTTTACAATTCTGTAATCCTGGGATAGTCCGAATCATTTGTTCTTGAATATCATGTGGCATTGATGTTGAAAAGCCTTGAACATAGATTGTATTCATTTCTTTTGATTCTGGTTCTAAGAATATTTGATGTTGTGGTTTGTCTGAAAATTTTACAATTTTATCTTCAATTGATGGACAATACCTTGGACCAATTCCTTTGACAATACCTGAATACATACTGCATTTATGTAAATTATCTTTTATAATCTTGTGTGTATCTTCATTTGTATATGTTAAATAACAAGGAGTTTGTTCTTCTATAGGAATATAAGATGTTGTTTCATAGCTAAAAGCAAGAGGTTCATTGGTTCCAGGTTGTAATTGAGTTTGAGAGAAATCAACACTTTCAATATCTACACGTGGTGGTGTTCCAGTTTTTAGTCTTTGAATACGGAAACCCAGTTCAGTTAATCGATCTGATAAAAATAACGATTGTCTTTCTTGATCTGGTCCACTAGGTGTTTTTTGATCACCAACCAGAATTTCTGCTTTTAAATATGTTCCTGTTGTTAAGATAACTGTCTTTCCAAAATATTCTTTACCATTATCCAAGATAACACCTTTAACAGTTTGCTCCTCTACTATCAGATTCTCAACCATACCTTCTATGATATCAAGATGTTCCTGTTTTTTGAGAACTTTTTGCATATATCGCGGATAAGCTTTTTTATCAGCTTGTGCACGCAATGATTGAACACCAGGTCCTTTAGCAGTATTTAGCATTTTTAATTGCAAATATGTTGCATCTGATGTTTTTCCCATTTGTCCGCCTAAAGCATCAATTTCTCTGACTATTATCCCTTTTGCAGGACCTCCAATTGATGTATTACATGGTAATGAACCGACATTTTCAAAATGGGATGTTATTAATAAAGTTTTCATACCAATTCTAGCAGGAGCTAAACATGCTTCAATGCCAGCATGACCTCCTCCAACAACTATAACATCATACATAATTTTCTCACTCCTTAATTGCTATTCAATATTAGCACAAATCAATAATATTATCAATTTTATTTGATTTATGCTATAATGAATTGAGGTGAGTTTATGAATCCAAAAGATATCTTAAATAAATATTATCATTTTGCAGTTATTGGTGTTTCTCCAAATAAAGAAAAATTTGGTTATAAAATCTATCAAAGATTAAAAGAACGTGGTTATGATACTTATGGTGTTTCACCTTTATATGACAATGTTGACAATAATCTACTCTATTCATCTTTAGAAGATATTGAAAATCCAATTGATGTTGTTGTTTTTGTCACCAAAAAGGAACATGCATATGATTATGTAGATGAAATGACAGGTTTAGGAATCCATTATGCATGGATGCAACCTCACACATATGATAACGAACTATTAGAATATATGAAAAGTGTTGGTATAACACCTATACTTGCATGTATTCTTGTTGAAACTTCTTAATGATAAGAAGTTTTTTTTGTATTATGATATACTAAAGATAGGAGGGGTAATCTTATGAAATATTTAAAAATCTATCTACATAATTATTTTCTCATTTATCTTATTTTATCAGTATTTGCATTTTTCTTTATGTTTTTCTATCAAATCTATACTTTCTTTATTATTCTTTTTCTCATCTGGTACAATTACTTTCTGCATAAGAAGAAAAAACTGACAATAGATATTTTTCATTTTAACTATGTTATCTCATTTTTATCGCTATTAGTATTATGTATCTGCTTGCTTCTTTCACAAGGATATTATACAAGTCCTTTTTGGATACCACTTTATATCATCCTAGCACCTTTTGCACCACTATTTTTCTCTTTTCAGTTTTTTGGTCTTTTCATAGAAGCTTTTATAGTTATTCTCATTCTCTTATTTGCTAATTGTCTCTTCAGCTTTCTTTATTTAAAACCAAAAATAGATTATAAAAAAATGATTATATCCTTTCTCTGTATTGGTTTTCTTATTTTAACAACACAGTATGCCTATACCAACAGACCAGCTATCAAATATAAAGGACATGATTTTGAATATATGAACGGTTATTCCAGTACTGACTTGTCAGCATTTTTACCATATGCCACAAATAGTCAATTGATTACTTTAGAAGAACCTAGTCAATTGATTATTGAAAATGAGAGTGACATGCCTTATCTAGATGGTGCAGAAGCCTGCTATCCTGTTTACAGTGCTATTGCTAAAGCAGTTTATAAAGATATAGATAAAATTGAAGAACATTATAAGTCAGATTATTCACATAGTAATGGCAAAATTGTATCATTTACAAATACTTCTGTAGGTTATAGTCGCTTGTTTAATGGTGAGATTGATATGTTTTTTGGTGCTAAACCTTCACAATCACAGCTTGATGAAGCCAAAGACCTTGGTGTTGAATTAGAATATACACCCATTGGCAAAGAAGCCTTTGTTTTCTTTGTCAATCAAAATAATCCTCTTAATTCATTAACGACTCAACAGATTAAAGATATCTATCATGGTGATATTACTAATTGGAAAGAGGTAGGAGGAGATTCTCATGATATAGTTGCATTTCAAAGACCAGAGAGATCAGGTAGCCAAGCTATGATGAATTATTTCATGGGTGATGTAAGTCTTAAAGTTCCATTGACATATGAAATGCAATCGGCAATGGGTGGTATTATTACTGAAGTTGCTCAGTATTATAATGAAGATGGTGCAATTGGATATACATTTAAATATTTCTTAGAAGGTTTAAATCAGGAGGAAAATGTAAAGATATTATCTGTTGATGGAATCTATCCAAATGTTGAAAATATTAAAAATCAGTCTTATCCAATATCAACATTTCTTTATTGTGTAACCTTAAAATCAAATGAGAAAGAAAATGTAAAAAAATTAAAAGAGTTCCTGCTTTCCTCTCAAGGACAGTACATTATTGAGAAAACAGGATATTGTGGTTTAAACTAAGCTCAGAAATGAGCTTTTAATTATGATAAAAAAGCGCTTTTTACCTGCTTAATGGTATTTACGCTTATTTCAATAAATATTTTATAGATATATTATCATACTAATCTTTAATATCTATCATGACTAATTATTACCGTTATGAAATACACTTCAACTTTGAAACTATATATCTTCTTTTAAAGATAAACCCAATGTATTTCTCTTATGACTAACGCTTAAATGTTGCTGAAAAATCTACAAATGAAACATCAAGGACAGATATTGAAAATTCAATAGGTTTCCCATTATCTAGATAACCTATATCTTCTATTAACATAATAGGATTTTTTCCATCTAAAGATAATGCTTTTTTAATATCTTTATCAGGTAGTCCAGGTTTTAATTTTTCTCTAATAATTGATATTTTATAACCTTTACTTTCAAGATATTGATAGAAATGTTGAGAAGCTGTATGTGCATCTTCTACAAAATTATCAATAAGTGATTTATTAAAATATGAACGTGAAAATGAAGCTGGTTTATTATCAGCGTATCTAATTCTATCCATAAACCAAACTTCCTGTCCAACTTCTATTTCTAAGTATGTAGCGACATCATGAGGAGCTGGAACAACTCCTGCATCTAGAAATTCTGTTTTACAAATAAAACCATTTCTGTTAATAACTCTATCGATTTTATAGATACTTGTATTAAAGGCATCAGATTTTTCATCAATTTTTGATTGGGGTGAAACAAATGTTCCTATTCCTTTTTTACGATAAAGATAACCTTCATTAACTAATTCATTTAAGGCTTGTCTAACAGTTGTTCGACTGACATCATATTTACTAATGAGCTCAAATTCAGTAGGAATAGCTGTATCCTCTTGATAAATACCTTCATCTATAGAATTCATAATAATTTGTTTAAGTTGATAGTATAAAGGTAAAGGTAAATTTTTATCTATATGATATTGCATATATTCATCTCCTCAATTGATTTTTATTTATTTGATTATACCATTTTTGGTAACTTTTATAACGTTATAGTGAATATTTATCAAAAATTAGGGTATAAAATACCCTAATTTAATGATAAGCATCTCCCATATCCATATAACACTCTAATATCGCAAGTTCTTCATGATTGGCATCAAAAGGTTTAATCACATACTGCCCTACACTTGCTGGTATAAAGACAGCTTCTGCATAATGAATAGTTATAGGTTCAAACTTTTGTAAAGGACTGATGATTTGTGCTTCTTCTCCTTCTACTAAAACATGAAGTTTTACATGATCTTTTGTTTCAAAGAAAATAGGCTTATGAAACCAGTATCGATCTACTTTTAATAATTCATATTCCATTGTTCCACTGTGTTCTTTACGCCATCCACTTCCTCTTGCAACTTCACTTTTCTTAGAAATCAGATGATTTTTAACAAATTCTGTTTGATACTCCTCTTGAATAACCTTTGCTCCATGTTCAATGTTAATTGGTCGTGGTTTGCCATCAGCATCAATACGTCCCCAATCCCATAGTTTAAAAGTTTGAAAGCCAATCGGATTAATTTCCAACACTAATGTATCTTTACCTGAAGCATGAATTGTTCCACTAGGTATATAAATATGATCATGTGTTTTCATAGGAAAACAATTTATATATTTTTTATCATCAAATTCTCCTGTTTCTTGAGCTTGCTCGAATGCTTTAACAATTTCATCCTTTTTCACTCCATCTTTTGTTCCCAAATAAACACAAGAATTTTCATTCGTATCAAGCATATAGTAACTTTCATAATGTCCAAATTGAGAATTAAAAACTTCTTGTCCATATGCTATATCAGAGTGAACTTGTAAACTCAAATTTCCTCCACCCCATGTATCTAAGAAATCGCAGCCAACTGGACAATTGTATCCAAACCAAAAATAATTTTGGTGCCCTAAAAAGTTTAATGGCTGATATTGAATAATATCTCTTCCAACAATTCTAAACTCATGATCACCAATTTTCGCTAAGGCATTTTGTGCGTTCATCCAGCCTGTCATTCCCCATGCTGTATTTTCCTTATCCAATCCTCCATTTAAGACATCTTTGCACCAATGTCCTCCCCAAATGCCACGGTTAAAGAATGGTTCTAACTTAAATGGATGACTTGCAAAATAATTTAATGCTTTTCTAAAATCATCTCCACTTATCATAACAGGAGCATATTCATCATCCCCATCAATAACATAATCCATATGAGGAAACATATGTCGTTTATGATTATCCAACAAACGTGATTCTACAAAGTTAAACCGTTTTTCTTTGGTTAGTGGATCTTCATTCTCATTATGTGCTCCCCAGTTCGACAATGCTGAGAAATAACCATCTTTAATACGTTGAATAGTTATATTGTTATAAACGAAAATATCGCCATGAGTCATTATTCCTGCACCAACTCCAAAAATAACAACCAACCCTGTCGCTTCTTGAATTTTCTGTTGTGCCAAGACAACTTTATCTAGATCAAAGTATTGTTGAATATCACCTGTTACAAAAACACCATTAATACGATCTTCGGTAATAAACTGTCCTAGTCTTTGTTGAATCATAGCTTCATTGTATTTGATTTCATTCATATCAATAAATAATTGTGGATTTAATAAATCAATGATTTTGTCTTTGAGTTGTTGGTGATTAATCTCATAATAAGAATCAATTACCACAACACATGGTTTTTTAAATGTTTGAACTTGTTGATATATAACATTGAAAATCTCCTCGTATCCCAAATATGATGTTGTCTGAGGTATTTCAAAGACAGGATGCAAATCAAAGTTAGGTGAGCGTGTTTTTATTTTTTCATACATATTTTTATCCTCCTTTTAAATATCCATATAAATTTCTAACAGAGCACATTCAGTATTTTGAGATTTTCCATATGGTCTTATTGTATATTGTCCAGCTGCTGCTGGAACAAAAACAGCTTCAGCGTAATGAATAACCATAGGTTCAAAACTTTCATCTAAGCTTTCAATAATAGCTTCTTCACCTTCAACAAGAACATGAATCATAATACAATCATTTGTATCAAAATGAATAACATTCTTAAACCAATATCTATTGACTTCCATTGGTGCCTCAAATGGCATTGTTCCACTTCTTTCTTTTCGCCATCCATATCCTGAATCTACCTCAGGATGTTGAGATATAAATTGATCTTTTATCATTTGAGTTTGAAATTCTTCTTGAATAACATTCTTTCCATGTTCAATATGAATTGGACGTGGTTTTCCATCATAATCCAAACGACCCCAATCCCATAACTTAAAAGTTGTAAAACAAAACATATCTATTTCTAATGTTAAGGTATCTTTTCCAGATGAATGGATTGTTCCTCCAGGTATAAAAACATGATCATGTTTTTGAACAGGAAAGTTATTTATGTACTTTTCATCATCAAATTGACCTGTTACTTGAGCAGTTTCAAAGGCATCAACCAATTCATCTAATTGAACACCATCCTTAGTTCCTAAATAAACGGAACTGTTCTCATTAGCATCTAAGAAATAATAGCTTTCATAATGACCCCAAGAGGAGTTAAACTCTTCTTGAGCATAAGCAAGAGTTGGATGAACTTGCAAACTTAAGTTTTCTCCTCCCCATGTATCTAAGAAATTAACATGTAAAGGACAACGATATCCATATAAATACCAAATCTTATATCCCAGTAACTCTTTTGGAGCATACTGAATTAAATCAGTCGAAGGAAACTCAAATACACAATGGTTAATTTCAGCAGCGACTGCCTGCCAATCAAGAAATCCTGTGATTCCCCATGCTGTATTTTCTAATTCTAAACCTGCTCCCAAGACCTTTTGACACCAATGTCCTCCCCATACTCCTTTAGAAAAAATAGGAATAGGTTTAAATGGACTTGTTACAAACTGATGAATCATATAGTCATAATCTTTATGTGTTAACATCACAAAATCATTATCACGATTACAATCAATAACATAATCACAGTTTTTCAATATCGCTCTTTTATGTTTATCTAAAACTCGGCTCTCTAAGAAAGTAAAACGTTTTTCTTTACGTAAATATTCTTCTTCATAATTCTGTGCTCCCCAGTTATCCATTCCATCCATAAAACGATTCTTAATTGTCTGATAACTCATTGAACCATAAACAGATAAATCACCTGTGTGTATTAAGCCTGCTCCTACTCCATAGACAACAATCAATCCCTCTTCTTCATGTATTTGCTTTTGTAATAAAGCTATTTTATCTGGATCGAAGAATTCCTGTATCTTCGCAAAACTAAAAACACCATTCACTCTATCATCTGTTATAAAGCAATGAAATTTCTTTGATATCACTTCTTCTGGATATTTTGCTTCATCTACACAAATAACATGATCTGGATTTAAAGCATTTATAATCTCTTTTTCTATAAGTGTTTGATTGACACCATAATAATAATCAATACAAATGACAGTTGAAGGTTTAACAATATGTTTCTTCAACTCATCAACAATTGCTTGAAACCCTGAAAAAACATATTTACAATCAATCTTTTTCATAGGATATAATTCAAAGTTAGGATTTCTTTCTTCTACTTCATACATATACATACTTACTCTATTAGCCAGAATAAGCCAATAAAGTCATTTCTCCTTTCCATAATAATTTTTTTGTGTTGGCTGTAATCAGGAAACTATCTCCTGCTTTTAAAGAAACACCATCAATCTCACCATGACCCTCAATAACAAAAGCTCCTAAATAAGATTTGGGCATAGACAGTTCTCCAACACCTGCAATAACATATTTAAAAACTGAAAAATTTTCATTATCTGTTAATTTTATTTCAGTAACACCACCATTTTGACGATATTGATAATGTGTATCCTGGCAAACAAAAGGTATTAAAATATTTTCTTTTGCAAGTTGAATATGTGTATCTCTTGGTTTCCCTTGACGATCTAATCGATCATAATCATAAAAACGATATGTAATAGGACAAGGATTACACACCTCCATAAATGTTGTCCCTTTTTGAATGGCATGTAATGTTCCAGCTTGTATATTATAAAAACTTCCTGGCATAATTGGATATCGTTTTAATAGTCCCTGCCAATTTTTCCTATCAATATAATTCTCTAACTCTTTCAATGTTTTGGCATTATGACCCATAACAATATCTCCATGAGAGTCACAATCTACAATATACCAACTTTCACTTTTTCCATGTCTTCCTAAATTCTTCATGGCAAATTCTTCTGTAGGATGGACTTGTACACTTAAATCAGCACAAGCATGAGCAATTCCCATAGATACTGGAAGATGTTCCCATTTTAAAGTTGAAGGCGTTCCAAATAATTCAGGATGTTCATCATATAATTCATTTAACTTTCTTCCCTGATATTGACCTGTTAAGATTTCATTTGCATCTTCTGGTAATCCACTCATTGCTCCTAAGCCTGTAATCTCATTGATAGGCATACCTTTAGGAACATATTTTTCAACATGATATTGATAGACTAATTTTCCATTTCCCCATATTGCTGTAGAAAAAGTCGGTTTTAAAAATATATATTTCTCATTCACTCATTTTTCATCTCCTTCCAAACACTCTATTGCTTCACTTACTGAACAAACAACTTTATAAGCAGCCTTTTTAGCTTTTGGATGACCATGTTGCATACAAAAACTTTTTTGTACAAGTTGCATCATACCTATATCATTTTGGCTATCTCCTATAACCGCTGCATCTGTAATGGGTATATTATTGTATTCTAAATATGCTTGAATTCCTTTTTCTTTTGTTGCATTAGGCATAGTTAAGTCAAAACTTGTAGGTGATGTGACTTTACATTGTAGAAAATCTTCCTTGAATAACTGTTGATAATCTTTTATAAAATATTGAGCTTGTTGAGCAGTTTGAAAAATATAATTCACATGAACAATAGGTTTGTTTTTATTGCGTAAATATTCGTTTATTGAATATGGATATATACACTGGTGTTTTATTTCACTATCAAACAAATGGTAGGCATAAGAATCTATTTCACCAAATATATACATGTTTTCAATATTTGTGACTTTTAACATAGCTTGATAAGACTTTAACTTTTGATATAACGCTTCTAATTTATATGAAGAAAAGGGATATAGTTTTGTGACTTTATGATTCATATAGATTTCTGCACCATTCCAGCCAATACAATCAAAATCAAATTCATGAAACTTATCTGAGATGTTATTTAAGAAGGAATGATGGCGTGCAGTAGCAAGCACAAATAAATGTCCACTATCTAACCATCTTTTAATAGACTGCTGATCCTGATAAGTTATTTCTTTTGTTTTAGGTTGTAACAATGTATCATCTAAATCACAAAATATCACTTTAACCATATCCCTCACCTCATTTATACAATTCCTAATACACCTAAGACAATTGCAATTACTAGATAAACTCCAATTAATTTGACAGCACTCATTTTCTTTTTCTTTAATAAATAATATCCTAAGAATACTAAACACATTGGAATCAGTTTTGGAAAAATTCCATCTAATATTTCCTGAAAATTAATCGTACTGTACTCACTCACATATTGAGCAGTAATTGTAAAGTTAACATAACTAGCAGTAATAGCACCAACAACTGTTAAACCCAAAACTGACATTGCATCTTGAATTCTAGACATTTGTTTTCCCAATAAAACATGAACTGCCTCTCGCCCTGATTTATAACCTTGCATATAAAATAATCTTGATAGGATGATATTGGCAGCGTAGAGAGCAATCACTGCAAAGACAGCACCCATTGCACTTCCACCTGATGAAAGCCCAATTGCAATACTTAAAATAATCGGAGGAAGTGTTGCTTGTGTAACTGCATCTCCAATACCTGCCAAAGGTCCCATGAGTCCAACTTTGATACTGTTAATGAACTCATCAGTCATCTCTGTACCATTACCTCTTTCTACTTCCATAGAAGCAACTATACCATTAACAACTGCACCAAATACAGGATTTGTGTTATAGAATACTGCATGACATTTGAGACGTTTAACCATTTTTTCTGGATCATTTCCATAAAATTTCTTAAAAATAGGCAACATAGAAAGAATAAAACCAGGAGCCTGTAATCTTTCATAACCAAAAACTGTTAAACAATATTTAAACCATGAATACCAGCTTTTATTGACTTCTTCTTTTGTAAGTGTTATTTTCCCATTTTCTAATTCTTCTTTTTGATCTATTTTTTCACTCATAATAATTCGTCCTCCTCATCTTCAGATTGACTAGACTGATTACCTGACTGGTTTCCCATAAACATATAATACATAACTGCTAAACAACTTCCAATAACAGCAGTTGCTACCATGTTTAAACCTAAAAATGTAATACATACAATACCAATTAAAAAGTAAATAATAAATTTGAAATCCTTTAATGTATATGTTACCAATATAGAAATACCAACTGCAGGTAAAATTCCACCAAGTACACTTGCAATATGTAATACCAATTCAGGAATAGAAGCTAATAAATCAGCTGCATAAGCACTTCCTAGCATAACAATTGTAAATGTTAAACCAAATCTGATTACAAAACTTGTCATTGGAGGCAAAACTATGTAAGCCATCTTCATTTTCTGAATATTATTTTCTGCAATATATTTATCACCTAATTGATAAAATACAGAACATAAGATTTCATAACCTGTAAAGACTGCTGCTCCTAAAACACCAACTGTAGCAGCTAATGTGACTGCAACTGTTGCATCTGCTCCAGCCAACATTGCTAAAGCAATAGATGGGTAAGAAACAAATGCCATATCTGCAGTTGCAACTCCACCAATAAGAACTTGTCCTAAGTACATAGCTTGTATGGCTGCACCAATTGTAACTCCAGTAGGAATATCGCCTAAGATCATACCCACAATAGTTCCACCAACTATTGGTTTAGATAAAGCATCTGAAAAAGCAACTCCTAATGGTTGTGGATTCTCAACACTCCCAAGCCAACATGAAATACCAATTAAGATGGCTTGTATAACAGTAATTTCCATAAACTACTCTCCCTTCAATAATCCATTCTTTACTGATTCCCAACTTAATCCTTGTTCATCTGGAATCAACTTAAAATGTATTTTCATTCCTTTTGCAGTTAATTTATCACAATATTGAAAATCTTTTTGAGAAAGATAAATATTGCTATAAACCTTCTGCGTCCCCTCTGCCTTACTAGCAGTTCCAAAAATGATTTCATTACCAAATTCAACACCTTTAACACTTAACTGATAGAGTTGTTCAATCTTTTTTGCAATTAAGTAATAGCTTTTTTTACCTGAAACAGCTTTAGGAATTTTTTCTATTGCCTGTTCAACAGTAAAAATATAAACTTTTTTACCAATTGCATTTCCAGCATTCACAAAAACTTCTTTTAAAAATTCATCATGTCCTAATTCATCATCAACCAGCAAAATAATTGCATCTCCTTGTCTAACCTTAGACCACATTAAAACAACCTGACCATGAATCAAACGATCATCAACTCTTACTAAACTTAATGACATATTTATTCCTCCTTTCTAGAGTCATCGTGTTGTCGTGTTGTCATGACATCTTACATTATTAAATTAGCACATCCAATATAGAATTGCAAGTGCTTACACATGTTTTTCAAATTTTGTAAGTGATTGCCTAGCACTTTCTAAAACTTGCAGACAAAGTTCTTCATTTTGAATATCCGTTGAAGCGAAAATAGCGAGTTCAATAACCATAGCTAAATTCATTCCTGAAAGTAATTTTGCTGAACTTTGATGACTTAATATATAACGACAGCATTCATTATATGGTGTTGCATTGGGAATATCAGTTACAATAATTATATCATCATATATTGCTTCTATTTGACTAAGTCTTTCTTCTAATTTATGTCTAAATAATTCAACTCCTTCTTCATCTAAAGATAATGTATATATATTCTCTTTTTCACCAATAATCATTTCACAACTTTCATAGATTCCTTGACATAAGGATCCATGTGTTACTAATAGTATACCTTTCATATTCTTCTCCTAACTCTTTACTCTCTATTCTTTTCAAGTATTGTAATGATGTCATGTCAACATTATCATACATCTCGAACTTCTAAATGTCAACTCTTTCAAAAAAAGATAGAATAATCAACTGATTATCCTATCCTTCTTTATCTCCAAAAATATGCTCTACCGCTTCCTACAGAAACGATTTCAAATTTTGTATTCGTAGAAGTTCCACCACCAAAATACTTGGCTCCTGATCCTTCACTGCCTTTAAAGATATCAACTTTATTACCTTTAATTGCTCCTCCACGATCAACCACAATACCATAAATTGTACTATCAGTATTTAAATTATGGTTTGAAATCTTAATAACAGTCCCAAATGGGATAGACCTATCTGCAGCTAAGCAATAATATTTACGACCTTTATAAGTCAAGTATGGTGAATGTGAATTATTAACACCTGATGTTGGTGATAATTTAACACCTGATGAACTGTTTCCTCCACAACCATTACAATCTCCACCATATGTTGTTAATCGACCAGTGAACGTTGTTCCCTCATCAATTCCTCCATATCTGATCACTTTATCAACCGGTTTCTCAAGTATCTCTTCCTTAATAACTTTTCTTGCAGTTTCTTTACCATTGGCATAAGTGACTAAATATGTTCTATTTATCTTACCATCTTTTCCTTCTTGTTCGACAGTTCTTGTCCAGTTTCCTGAACCCTTTGTAACTGTTGAGTACTTGAGATTTTCTACTTTTGTTAATGTTTTTGTTTCTACTCTTGTAATTTGGATGAAATCATTTTGTTGAACAATATAATCTTTATCTTTATTTAAAGAATCATTTTTTCCTAATTCAACACTAAGTTCTTCCAATACATTCGTTACTGTATCTTGTTTAACGAGATAATCTTTTTCATCATTGATACCATCTTGTAATTTGATATCAACAGTTGGAATAAAATTCATAATTTGATTAACGGCTCCTGATGATACTGTTGTCAACATAACAACAAAGTATACACATGCCACTGCTAAAATTCCCTTTGTTCGGCTGTCCGCCGAGACAATGATTTCTTTAGCTTTCTTTAACATAAAATATCCTCCTTATTTAATCCCAAACATTCTTTTGGCATTAAATGTTGTGATTCTAGCAACGTCTTCTATCTCCATGTTCTTTAGCTTTGCTATTTCCTGGGCAATATACACAACATTTGCTGGCTCATTCAACTTCCCTCGAAATGGGTGAGGTGCTAAATAAGGACAGTCTGTTTCGATCATTAAATGATCAATACCAATAACCGTAGCAACTTCTTTTGGAACTCTTGCATTCTTAAATGTCACTGGTCCAGCTAATGAGATTTCAAAACCAATCTCTATATATCTCTTCGCCATTTCTACTGATCCACTATAACAATGCATAATGCCACGGTGTGCTGCCTGCTTTAAAATACGATAAGTATCTTCATAGGCGTCTCTTGCATGAATAACAATAGGTTTATCATGTTTTTTTGCAATATCAATCTGTTTTTGAAAGATATCTTTTTGTTTATCATGAGGAACATCTTCCCAATAATAATCAAGCCCAATTTCGCCTAAGGCTACAACACAAGGGTTTTGTAATAATGCTTCAATTTCATTCAAATCAGCATCTGTAGTTTCTAAGCAATCATTAGGACTAATACCTACTGTTGCATAGATAAACGGATACTCTTGTGCAATCTCTACTGCATATTTTGATGATGGTAAATCGTATCCAGCAACAACAATATAATCTACATTGTTATCCAATGCATGTTTAATGAATATATCCCTTTGTGAATATAATTCTTTACTGTTTAAATGAGTATGTGTATTGAAGTACATTTTTTTTCACCCTACGGCATCATATCAAAATTTAATAACTTTGTCAAATTTCTAAATAACTGCTTATAAAAAATATGGCTTTTCATCGACATAATTTGCTTACTTTCGCATATAAGCAATATATTTATTTGTAAAATTAACAAATTATTATCATATCTTTTCCACATATTCCATATCTCTAGGTATTATAGACGAGATAGTAGATATTCTGCTGAATCACAGTATTCATATCTATATTATGTGATTTTTTGTCAAATAGAATACATAAAAATCACATATTAAACAAAAAAAGAGCCTGATTGGCTCATCATATATTAAATCATTTTCAAGTAACCTTCAAGAATTGCTCCATCCTCAATCCTAATTAATTTTGTTTGAAGATCTCCCCTAATCATTGCCCTTTCTAAAAGTTTCAAATGTTCAGAGGCAACAATATTTCCTTTACATCTACCATTAATAACAATATCTCCACCTTTGATATTCCCTTTAATTTCACTCTTACCAATAATATCAATCATACTATCACTGTCAATATTTCCATCAATAATACTATCTTTAATAAAGATCTTTGTTGCCTTGATATTTCCAGTAACAGCCCCACTTAAGACCTTAACCATGCCCTCCACAGTAATGTCACCAATAATTTGTCCACAAACTTCTAAATCGTTACTGCCATTAACATTACCTTGAAGAACTGTTTCAGAAGAAATAATTGTTGGTGTTTTAACAACTGAAACTTCATCTGTTACAGAAGCTGTTTCTACTCTAACTTCACTTTGTTCCATATTATCAACTGTTGATGTTATTGGAGATTCTGTTATCACTTCATCCTCAACAACCTCAAAGTATCTATCTAATATTTTATTTTTAAAACTACTTTTTTTGTCCATCTCAATTTACTCCTTCTTATCTCAAACTCAATACCTTGTCCCTGATAGTACTATTATAATATAAAACTCTATTTGTTTCAATGAAATCTGTCAAATACTGTATCTTATTAACAAAAAAAGGTTATCACAACAGATAACCTCCTTATTTTATACTAACCTTTAAAATCAAATTGAGTAAATACATCACTTACTGGTAAATTATTCTCGATACTTTCAATCGTATGTGCTAATAGCTCAGCAACACTAATTTGAACAAGTTTATCAAATTCCTTATCTTCTGGAATGGCAATTGTATCTGTAATCACAACCTCTTTAGCAACACAATCATTTAATCTTTGTATAGCTGGTCCTGATAAGACACCATGTGTACATGCTATATAAACATCCTTAGCTCCTTTTTCTTTCAATACAGAAGCACCAGCAACAATTGTTCCAGCTGTATCAATCATATCATCAATTAAAATACAATTCTTTCCTGATACATCACCAATAATTCCCATAACTTCAGCAATATTAGGCTTAGGTCTTCTTTTATCAATGATTGCAATTGGACAATCAAGCAATTCAGACATCTTTCTTGCACGTGTAGCCCCCCCATGATCTGGAGAGACAATGCATAAATCTTCAATATTTTTATTTTTAAAGTATTTACAGATAAGAGGTAAGGCTTGCATTTCATCTACAGGGATATCAAAGAATCCTTGTATTTGAGCAGCATGTAAATCAATTGTGACAACTCTCGTTACTCCAGCCACTGTTAACAAATCAGCGACTAAACGAGATGTAATTGGTTGTCTAGGCTTTGCTTTTCTATCTTGTCTAGCGTATCCAAAGTATGGCATAATTGCTGTCACTTCTTTAGCTGATGCTCTTTTTAATGCATCGGCTAAGACTAAGATTTCCATTAAGTTTTCTGTAACTGGATTCGAAGTTGATTGAACAATAAAGACATCTTTTCCTCTGACTGATTCTCCAATTTCAACTAAAATCTCACCATCTGCAAAATGATGAACATCACATTTTCCCACTGTTGTTCCTAATTGTTCTGCGATAGATTTTGCTAAATCTTTACTTGATGATAAAGCAAATACAGTAATGTTGTTTTTCATTTTTTACCTCTTTTTCTCCTTATTTTTTCTTGTTTCTTTTTGCGTATTCTTGTTCTCTAATTTCTTTTAATATTTTGCTATAACCCTCTTTGTTCACTTGACGGGCTCTTGCTATAGCTAAAGCATCTTCTTCTACTTCCTTAGTTATTGTTGATCCAGCTGCAATATATGCATTCTTTCTCACTGTAACTGGTGCGACTAAGTTTGTATTACATCCAATAAAGACATTATCTTCTATTTTTGTCAATGACTTATTTTTGCCATCATAATTAGAAGTAATTGTTCCACAACCAAAGTTAACATCTTCTCCAACTTCTGCATCACCTACATAAGTCAAATGAGACGCTTTACTTCCTTTCCCGAAGATAGCCTTTTTCATTTCAACAAAATTTCCTAAATGTGCATTCTCTTTAATATGACAGTTTGTTCTCAATCTAGAATAAGGACCAATATCAACACCACATTCAATAATTGAGTCACTTAATACAGAGAATTTAATTTCAACATTATCTTTGATTTCCATATTTGTAAATTCACAGTATGGTCCAATATGACAATTATTTCCTATAACTGTATTTCCCTTAATAATACAACCTGGTTCAATTGTTGTATCTATACCAATGACAACATCCCTTCCAATATAGGTATTTTGGGGATCAATAATATTAACACCGTTTAATAAATGTTCTTTGTTAATACGATCTCTTAAGATTTGAGTTGCTTCTGCTAATGCAACACGGTCATTAATTCCACCAACCTCATTGAAATCATCAATCTTATAAGCATCTACCTTTAAGTTGTCTTCATTCATAATTCCAATGACATCAGTCAAATAATACTCTTTTTGAGCGTTATCATTTGTTACCTTAGCCAAAGCAGCAAATAAAGCTTGATTATCAAAACAATATTCACTTGTATTCATCTCAGTAATATCTTTCTGAGAATCCTGTAAATCTTTATACTCTACAATACCTTTGACTTGTCCATCAATCTTAATAACTCTACCATAGTGTGTTGATGTATCACAATCAGCACTCATTAAAGTTGCCTTATTTTGGTTTTCTTGATGATAATTAATTAATTCTTTTAATGTTTCTTTACGAACTAATGGAGCATCTCCACATAAAACCAAAGTCATTCCTTCTTTGTCAGCCAACACATCTTTAGCTTGTAATACAGCATGTCCAGTTCCTAATTGTTGGTCTTGATATACAAACGTTACACCATCAACAATATCTTCTACCTGTTTAGCTTCATGTCCGACAACAACAATAATTTCATCTACACCTAAGGCTTTTAATTCATCTACTACATGATTAATCATTGGTTTGTATAAAACCTCATGCACGACTTTTGGTTTCTCAGACTTCATACGAGTCCCTTTACCAGCCGCTAAAACGACAGCATAAACTTTCATTTCACTCTCTCCTTAACGCCACTATTCTAACAAAAATTCAATTAAAAAAAAAGAGGAAAGAAGAAATACTTACCTTATTTTCAATATTTTTCTACCTCTTTTTGTAAGATTCGGGTTTTTCTTACAAAATTATATTTATTTTTAAAATATTCATACCCTTTTTCTAGTATTTCTTCATCCAAAGTTAATCCAAAAACGCAAGAACCACTCCCTGACATTAAAGCTCCAGCAAATCCTAAATCCAGCATTTCTGATTTAATTTTTTTAATATCCTCTACCATATCAATGGAAGGAGCTTCTAATGTATTTCCTAAGCTTTCAACAACTAATGGAAAATTATTTTCTTCAATAGCTTCTTTCATCTTGAGTATTGATGGATGTTCAGCTTTTGTTAAATCTAACATTCCAAATGATTTTTTTGTTGGAACACCTTTTTTTGGTTTCACCAGTAAAAGATGACAATTCAATTGACTATGAATAAATTCTAATTTTTCACCAATACCTCTCACAAGAGCTATTTGCTCATAAATACAAAACGGAATATCTGCACCTACTTCTTTACCTATATGAGCCAATGTTTCTAAAGATAAATTCAAACGAAACATTTGATTCATAGCCTTTAAAACAGCAGCTCCATCAGCACTTCCACCAGCTAAACCAGCTTGTGTTGGAATATGTTTAAAGATATGAATCTTTACTCCAAACTGGATATGATAGCGGTCAATCAATATTTTTGCTACCTGATACATAATATTACGTTCATCAGTTGGCATGCGATAATTATTAGATGTTATTTCTATGCCTTTTTCAATACGATCAATGTAAATAAGATCATGTAAAGTAATAGGTGCCATAATCATATCTAATTCGTGATATCCATCTGCTCTTTTACTTACAACATCCAGTGCTAAATTAATTTTTGCATATGCTCTGATTTTCATGACTCTCATCCTTTCGTTGGATATATTTTTCTAGCAACTCCCTTTGTATCAATACCTCCAATACCACTTTGTTTATGTGAAGTATGGCTAATGATGTCTTCTATATCACAATAGTTTCGGACACTTTCATTGGCAACTAAACTGGCTACATAAACAGGATCTAAAGCATGTATATTGATACGCTTTGGACTTGAAGCAAAGTTTGCCCCACTTGCTAATAACATTTCATAATAAGATTGACATGCTCCTGCAATAATAATAAGAGCATCCTTATCATCTTCATACAATCTTGCATTTCTTATTGTTTCAGCATAATCAAGAGAGTGTTGATAATTTTCAGCTTCCCCTTTATCTCTCTCTTTTCTTAAAGCATCATGTCCAGTAATAACTAAAATCTGTGGCTTGTGCTTTTCTAATAATTCATATACATAATCCTTCATTTGACTTTCTTTCATATAATAACAATTTGCTCTGATTTTTAACTCTTTGTATTTTCTTTCACACATGTTAAGATATTTTTCATCACCATCAAGATGTAAAACCTTTCCTCTAATCATAGGTTGTCTTTCAATTGTGAATTTATCTTCAGAATGTGGCTGCACTTCACTTAATTCTAAATCTTCTAAATCACTATCTGCTATTAAACGTAATTCAACCCCTCGTAAATAACAGATATTTTCTTTTATATCAAATATTTCAAAAAGTATATCTCGTTTATACTTCTTTCTTACTACATAATCTCCTATTTTCATAATCTCACCATATTAATATATGGTTATTATAAATATTTTGTGAGTTTTAAATAATCTTCTATCTTTAATTCTTCTGGTCTCTTGTTTTCTTTTATTTGACATTGTTCTAAAATATATTTTGTATTTGTACCAAATATAACTTTAAGATTATTATAGATTGTTTTTCTTTTTTGAGTAAACGCCTGTTTCAATAAATGGGTTAACAAGATATTATATTCTTTATGAATATGTATGGCTATAATTGCACTATCAACTCTTGGTGCAGGTGAAAAAACATTTCTAGAAACGTGCATATCTAAAGAAATTGTTCCTATACTTTCAATCATAAATGTTAAAGGACTGTGATATTGTGTATCTGTCAGCTTTAAAGCGACTTCTTTTTGTACCATAGCATGAATACTTGATAAAGATGCTTGAGAACATATAATATGTTCTAAGATATCTGATGTAATATAATATGGAAGATTGGCAATAATGCATACTTTTGAATATGTCTGCTTTAATTCTTCAACAATTTTCTTTAAATCAACAGTCAAAAAATCTTGAAAAACAACTTCTATATTTGTAAATTCACCTAAAGACTCTTTTAAAAGATCTTTTAATCTTGTATCAATTTCATAACATCTTACATATCCAGCATGATATGCCAATTGCTCGCTTAAAGCACCAATTCCTGGCCCAATTTCAATAACACATGTTTCTTTATCAATGTGAGTTGTCGCAACAATTCTTTTAATTGTATTTAAATCAATTAGGAAATTTTGACCAAATTTTTTTGATGCTTGAAGTTTGTATTTATCTAATAAATATTGTGTATTTGATTTTTTTGCTATATCCTTCATACAATCACCTTTTTATATTATAGCATAAATCACTAAGAACTCATTTATTTTTGTTACAATTTGATTTATAATGCAATAAGAGGTGTTGAATATGGATCGAAGAGAAAAAATTATTGAAGAGATTAAAAAAAGTAATAAACCAATATCGGCAAGTAAATTAGCAACTATGTTAGGTGTCAGTCGCCAGATTATTGTTGGTGATGTTGCTCTTTTAAGAGCAAGTGGTTTTTGTATTGCTGCAACACCACGTGGCTATATTTTAGATCACCAAAGTCAAGCGACTACGTATACAATTGCTGTTAAACATTCTAAAGATGCCCTAGCTGATGAACTCTATACAATTGTTGATTTAGGAGGATCTGTTGTTGATGTCATTGTTGATCATCCTATTTATGGTCAACTGACTGGTAAATTGCATCTTTCATCTCGCTATGATATTGATCAATTTCTTAAAAAAGTAAGTCATGAAAAAGCTAAACCATTAAGCCAATTAACAGATGGTTTACATCTTCATACTATCGAATGTCAAAATGAAGATACTTATCAAAGAATAATTGACTCGCTTCATAAAAAAGGTTATCTCTTTACAAAATAACAAACTCTAAGATAACAGTTCTCCCTAGTTTGATAATATTTATTTAAAAGAAGATCTTAAATTTTAGATCTTCTTTTTCTATAAATTTATTTGTGCTTTAAAACTTTTTCTTGAAAACGAATATAATCAATATCATTAATAATCATATCAAATAAATAATCTAATTGTTGAGATGAGCATGTTTTTAACCATTCTAAGTTGTCTACTCTGTATTTCTTCTTAACTAACTGACATGCTCTTTTCAAGTTTTCTTCTCTTTTACCTTGTTCAATTCCCTTTTCAATTCCTTGTTCAAGCCCTTTTTCAAGCCCTTGTTCAAACCCTTTTCTTGTTCCCTCACCTATCTTAGATTCTGCCCATAGTCTATCCCTTTGTATCGCTTTATAATAGATATACTCCTCTAATGAGATAAACCTATCATAGAGTTCCACTGCTTCCTTTGCTACCTCACTTGTCTGTTCCTCCTTATGATTATCCTCCTGCTCAAACAATCTCATTAACTGATAAAAATCACTTCTTGCCAATTCCATACTTACCTCCTCCATTTTCTTAGTCTGTAAAAAACTCATCACAATCAGTCCATTATACAGTTCCTTCTCATACTTCCCATCAATCAGTTCTACCTCATGCCAGAGATGTTCAAAATTCCTTATCGGATTTCCCGTATAGATAATAAGAGAATGAACCTTTCTCATATCCTGATACTGTACTCCCTCCTGTATCTGCAGATCTATCATACTCATTGTATAAATCTGAAACCTCGCCAGCTCTGCTGCTGAGATATAGCCATTCTGCATCTCAATGTTATAGAGATTTCCTAAATGATCCTTGAGTGTAATATCCAGGACATATTTCTTGCCATCCTTATGAGAGGGATACCTCTCAGAATTGATAACATCAACAGTTTTCAATTCCAATCCCGATAAATGCTCAGCAATGCATAATCGCACCATCGGACTGTGAATCAAAAGATAGTGAAAAAAATAATCAGTACAAAAAGAAATAACCTGTTCATCCATATGAATACCTTCTTTCCAGGAGAAAAACCCTCCTACTTCTATATTCATAAAAAGAAGTCCATTTTTCTTTTTTTATTTACACTTTTTTCAACTTTTATAAGTACATTATACTTCGTATGACAGATATATGCAATAAGCAAATAAAAAAGATTTAACGATTATCGTTAAACCTTATTTTCTAGCAAAAAAATATTTAATATTTCTTCATATTTTAGGAATAGCTATCCACAAACTGAGCAACTTTATTCTCTTTTCCAATAACAGCTATTGTATCCCCTGCTTTTAATAGATAATGTGGATCTATATCTGTATCAGTTATTCCATCATGATGAATAGCAATAATATTTAAACCAAAGTTTTCTCTAACTCTCATTCCAATAATAGATTTACCAATCATTTGCTTTGAAATTTCAAACTCTATAATCTCAATATCCTTACCAATAGAAATATAATCAACAAGATTCTCTCTTAAAATTTTCTTTGCAAGCCTTAAAGCCATATCTCTTTCAGGATAAACAACTTGTGCCCCAAGTTTTTCTAAAACTTCTCCTTGATCAGCATTTGTTGCTTTTGCAATGACTTTTGAAACACCAAGATTAATAACATTTAAAGTTGTTAAGATACTGACTTCAATTCTTTCACCAATACACACAATAACAACATCACAATTTTGAACTCCCACTTCTTCAAGAACATCCTTTGTAAGTGTCTGTGAAACAAAAGCATACTCAGTATATTCTCTTAACTCCTTCACTCTATCCTCATCTCTATCAATACCAATAACTTCTTTTCCTGCCTCTGCTAACTTTTTAGCCAAAGGCATACCAAATCTACCTAAACCTATAATTGCATAACTCTTTTCATTTGTCATATAATTACCTATCCTATCATAATATCTTCTGCTGAATATACAGCTGTTTTTGGTTCCTTATAAACACCCAAAGTAACAATAGTCATTGCTCCAATACGACCAATATACATTGTTAAGATAATAATAATTTTTCCTAAAACACTTAAATGTGATGTAATACCAGTAGATAACCCAACTGTTCCAAATGCTGATGTACTTTCAAATAACAATTGCATAAAAGTAAATCTAGGCTCTACAATACACAATAAAAATGTACTGATAATGACAACACATAAAGATAAAATTGCGACAACAAAGGCTTGCATAATAATACCTTCTGATATTCTACGTTTAAATGAAACACAATGCTGGTGAGTCATAATGCTCTTCATAACATTACCAATAACAAATAATGTACTTGTTTTAATACCACCACCTGTAGAACCAGGTGAAGCACCTATAAACATTAAGATGACTAACACAAATAACCCAGCATTTGTAAAGTTCCCTAAATTATATGTTGAAAACCCTGCAGTTCTAGCTGAAACACTTTGGAAAAAAGCTCCTAACCATGTTACATTTTCAGTCAGCTTAATTAATAATGTACCAATCACAATAAGCGCAATACTGACTGATATAACTGCCTTAGAATGAAATGTTAATTTTTTAAAAGACTTTTTATTTTTGACATCAATAATAACTAAAAAACCAATTCCTCCAAAAATAATTAATCCACTTGTAACTAAATTTAATAAAATATCATTTTGATAAGGAATAAGATTTGTAAGTCCTCCCAAAATATCAAAACCTGAATTATTAAATGCTGCTACAGAATGAAACAAACTAATACCTAAAGCATCTAATGGAGGATAATCTTGAACAAAAACAATAAAACTTAAGATTGCCCCAACAAGCTCAAATAATAATGTTATTTTCAAGACATACTTCACCAATTTAACTAAACCGCCATAACCCCCAATATTCCATGATTCTTTAATCAGTTTTCTAACCTTAAATCCAACACGTTTACCAGCCGCTAAAATAATTGTTACCCCAACACAAGTTACACCTAAACCGCCAATTTGGATTAATAAAGCAACAACTGTTCTTCCAAAAACAGTAAAATGTTCTGCTGTATCAATAGCAATTAATCCTGTCACACATACAGCACTTGTTGATGTAAACAACGCATCTATGAATGAAACAGTCTGATCATCACGGACAGAAACTGGCAACATTAATAGAATAGCTCCTACTAAAATAACACTTGCAAATCCAAATGCAATCAATCGTGGAGGAGATGAATGTTTAACATACTGATTGACTTTCCTTAAAATTAATTTCATATTTAAAATCGATCACCAGGCTTTCTTTAAAATAAAAAAACAGATTCTAAAAAGCGTGAATCTGTCTTGTCATCATTATGGTATTATAAAGTTTTACTCATATAAGTAAAACTTGAATGATACACATAAAATCATGTTGAATAAATAAAGCAATTGCTTTATGACAGACTCCACCACATATTCAACATATTCACTTTACCACTTTTTATATACACTATCAATCCTTTTTCTAGATGTATTCACTAAGATTTATTTTATGAATTCTTTTCAACTTCTTCCTTGATTAATTTCATGGCTGCAACAGCTTTTCTAATTTTATAAAAACTTTCAGCAATGTTAAGTCCATGATCTCCTATACGTTCAAAATCAGTTAGTATTTTCGTATAAATGACACTATTTTCTGTCGTACACTTCTTTTCTTTAAGTCTTAATAACTGATTTACACTAAATTGATGATGCGTTTTATCAATATGTTCTTCTATGACATCAACCTTATCTACAATATTTTTAAACTCATCATAATTAATGATTTTGAGTTCATCTAGAATATTGGTACAAAGATTACTCATCATTCCTATTTCTTCTACAGCCTCATCAGAAAAATGTTTATCTTCTTCATGCAGTAATCTTGCTCTCTTGGCTATATTTATAGCGTGATCTCCGATTCTTTCTATATCTGCTGATACTTTCACAAACAAAGCAATAGCTTGTGAACCCTCTAGAGGAAGTTCATTAGAAATAGCAGAAGTTGTAAAATCAACAATTTCTCTATTGAGATAGTCAATATATTCTTCATTTCTTAGAAGTTGTTCATATTTTTCTTCTTTATAACTTATTATTAACTCAAACGATTTTCTAACATTTTCAATTGCGACATCTAACATATTCTGACTTTCATTAAATAACTGAGTATTGGCTATAGCACTCGTTCCAATATGATAATCATTTGTAAAAATAGAGAAATCTAGATGCTTTAATGTCATTTGAGCTTCTTTATCTTTCTTCTTAGGAAGAATTATAAATGTAAAATCAACTAACTTTTTACCAAATGGTAATAATATAATTGTTGTGACAATATTAAACACAGTATGAACATTAGCGATTTGGGCAGCTACATTCGTTGGTGTTAAAGATTGCATAAAATATGCAAAATCAGTTGTCATACATATAAGCACAAAAATTGCAGTTCCAATCATATTAAAAGATAAATGTATAACTGTAGTACGCTTCGCATTCCTACTTGTTCCAATAGATGCAAGTACAGCTGTAATACAAGTTCCAATATTTTGACCAAACAATACATAGATAGCTGTTGGTAATGTAACAACTCCACTCATCGCTAAGGCTTGTAAAATTCCAACAGATGCTGACGAACTTTGAATGATAGCAGTAAAGATTGCTCCGACAGCCACACCAATGAGAGGATTCTCAAAATTAGAAACAATATGAATAAACTCTGGTGAGCTTCTCAATGGTTCCATAGCAGTTGACATCATATTCATTCCTATAAATAAAATTCCTAATCCAGCTGCAATTGTTCCAAAAGCATCTAATTTCTTACTTTTAAAGAAAACAATTAATGCTACACCTATAAATGCAATAACTGGTGCTAATGCAGTAATATCTAATGCAATTAATTGACCAGTAATCGTTGTTCCAATATTGGCTCCCATAATGACCCAAACAGCATTCTGTAAACTCATAAGTCCTGCATTGACAAAACCAACAACCATAACAGTTGTTGCAGAAGATGATTGAATAATAGCCGTAATTAAAGCTCCTACTGCAACACCCAAAAAGCGATTTGTAGTTAACTTCTCTAGTATAGCCTTCAACTTATTCCCAGCGGCCAATTCTAATCCGTTAGACATCATTGTCATTCCATAAAGGAATAATGCTAATCCCCCTGCTAACGCAAATACATTTGATAATTCCATTTTTCTTCCTCCCTTTTGATTACCAAAATAAAAGACAGATTTCTCCTTAAAAGGATGGAATCTGTCTCTTATTTTCGCAATCAAAAATACACATTTGTTGAATAAATAAAGTAATATACTTTATGCCAGACTCCACCACATATTCAACAAAATATTCAATTATTCTTCAATCATTTCTGGTTTCACCATTTTCATAGCTGCAACAGCTTTTCTAATTTTATAAAAACTTTGTGCAATATTCAAACCATGGTCACCAATTCTTTCAAAATCAGTTAATGTTTTTGTATAAACAACACTATTTTCTGTTGTACATTGTTTATTTTTTAAACGAATCAATTGATTAATACCAAACTGATAATTCGTTTTATCAATATTCTCTTCTATGATATCTACTTTATCTACAAGATCTTTAAATTCATCATAATTCATGATCTTTAATTCATCTAAAATATTTGTACACAAACTGCTCATAATACCAATTTCGTCTAAAGCCGTATCAGAAAAACGTCTATTTTCATCATGAAGCAACTTTGCTCTAGCAGCAATGTTCACAGCATGATCACCAATTCTCTCTAAGTCAGCTGAAACCTTAAGGAACAAACCAATTGTTTGTGAACCTTCTATTGGAAATTCATTTGAAATCGCATTTGTTGTAAAATCAACAATCTGTTTATTTAAATAATTTATATACTCTTCACTTTTTTGCAGTTTTTCATATTTTTCATCTTTATAGCTAATCATTAATTCAAAAGACCTTCTCACATTATCAATAGCTACATCTAACATATTCTGTGTTTCATTAAATAATTGCGTATTCGCAATTGCACTTGTCCCAATATGATAATCATTTGTAAAAATAGAAAAATCCAAGAATTTTACATCCATACGATCTTCATGACCTTCCTTTTCAGGAAGAATCTTATATGCTAATTGAACAAGCTGTTTACCAAATGGTAATAATAATATTGTTGTTGCAACGTTGAAAACTGTATGTACATTAGCTATTTGAGCAGGAATATTTGTTGGTGTTAGTGCCTGCATCCATTGTGCAAATGGAGTTAACATACTAATAATAACAAATATAATTGTTCCTATAATATTAAAGGATAAGTGCAAAATAGTTGTTCTCTTTGCATTTCGCCCTGTTCCAATAGAAGCCAATACAGCAGTAATACATGTCCCAATATTTTGTCCAAATAAAACATATATTGCAGAAGGTAAAGTAATAACACCACTCATGGCTAATGCTTGTAAAATACCAACTGAAGCCGATGAACTCTGAATAATAGCAGTGAATAATGCACCTACAGCAATACCTATTAAAGGATTTTCAAAATTAGAAACAATACTTACAAATTCAGGTGAACTACGTAATGGTACCATTGCACCTGACATCATTTCCATCCCCATAAATAAGATACCTAGCCCCGCTGCAATTGTACCAATTGCATCCAATCGTTTACTCTTGAAAAATGCAATTAACGCAACACCTATAAATGCAATAACTGGAGCTAATGCAGTAATATCTAATGCAATTAATTGTCCCGTAATTGTTGTTCCAATGTTTGCTCCCATAATAACCCAAACAGCATTTTCTAGTTTCATTAATCCAGCATTGACAAACCCAACTGTCATCACAGTCGTTGCTGATGAAGATTGAATGAGTGCAGTGATCAATGCACCCACTCCAACACCTAAGAAACGATTTGTTATTAATTTTTCCAGGATTGTTTTCATTTTATTACCAGCAGCAAGTTCTAATCCATTGGACATCATAGTCATCCCATATAAGAATAAAGCTAAACCGCCAAGCAATGCAAATATATTAGATAATTCCATCTCTTTCCTCCCTATGATTTACAACAAAAGATTAACATTTCATTAACACAATGTAAATAAACTTAACATAAACTTAACATTTCTACGCCATTTTTTTTCATTTTTTGACAATTCAATAAAAAAAGAAGCATAATTGCTCTTTATTATGAATTTAATGCTTTTTGGATAATTCCTTCAAAATCACTTGTTGCAAAATCTACAGTTTCAATTGTCATAACCTTATTTCCATACTTTTCTCTATATTCAGGTAACATATAAGCAATTTGTGGCGCAAGTAAAATTATATCATACTCATTAGCAACATTATCAATATCACTATAACCAACCGCATCTACCTGTATTCCTAAATCCCTATGATTCATCATCTCTTGAATAGAATATGCAAAATAAGATGTCGTTAACCCTCCACTGCAACTTAATAAAATCTTCTTAATATCTGTTTGATGCACATTCATGTCATGGTGCTCAGATGAAGGCGTTGTTAAATAATGAAAGAAAGTATTGAACTGTTGTAGACTTGAATTCATATCATGCATTTGAAAATGTAAATAAAATATATTTTCATGACTCTTCGTATCTTTCACAGTTAACTCAACAATATTCTCATCATGAAACTCAATAACACCATAAATATCTCCATTATCTATCCAAAGTGTACAACATTTGTTATGACATATTTTGACTCCTTCATGATTTTTCACCCAACGATAAACAACTGGACACATTAAATCTTCATAAAATTCATTCATCTTCATTCCTCCCTCTTTTTTCATCCGTATCTTACCACTTGGAGTTAACTCTAAGTCAAGTGTTTTTCAAAAAAAGAAAAAAAGAAGGTATTTCCCTTCTTATAAATCACAAATGCCTGTTCCTTCTCCATACATTGCATACCAGTCACTAT
>ENA-ORML01000113-ORML01000113.1-human-gut-metagenome-genome-assembly--contig:-NODE-113-length-101002-cov-14.668559_pt1 | contig 101002 bp, 85 predicted proteins | sample MGYA00242103_ERZ508995 | MGnify/ENA primary metagenome ERZ508995 (study PRJEB26280, sample SAMEA2338702) | human gut metagenome | biome: human gut; feature: human-associated habitat; material... | reverse complement strand
GGGAAGGCGCCGCAGAGTGAAAGCTATATGTGGCTGTACCGTACCAGCGGGGATACCAACAAGCCCATTGTCCTGTACGAATACCAGCCGGGACGTGGGGCAAAGCATCCGGAAGCCTTTCTGAAAGGATTCAAAGGATACCTGCACACAGATGGTTATGCCGGATATCATAATTTGCCGGAAGAAATCACGGTGGTAGGCTGCTGGGCGCACGCCAGAAGAAAATTCGACGAGGCTGTGAGGTCTCTGCCCAAGGGAAAAGCAAAGGGCAGTTCCGCATCTCAGGGATTGACCTACTGCAATCTTCTTTTCAGAATGGAACAGGAGATTGCGGACAAAACAGCAGAAGAGCGTTATGAAGAGCGGCTGAAGCAGGCAAAACCTGTTTTAGACGCGATGTTTGCGTGGGCAAATTCCAGAACTGCCGCGCCCAAGTCTGCTTTGGGTAAGGCACTGAACTATCTCAAGGAGCAGTGGCCGTACCTGACCAATTACCTGAAGGACGGCAGACTGGAGCTGAGCAACAACCGGGCAGAGAGAAGCATCAAGCCCTTCGTTATTGACCGGAAGAACTTCCTGTTCGCCAATACACCAAAGGGAGCTGCCGGCAGTGCGGTGATGTTCAGCCTGATCCAGACAACAATGGAGAATGGTTTGGATCCTTACCGATACCTGACCTGGCTCATGCATACAGCCAACCATGCGGATCTGACAGATACGCAGGTCGTACAAAGTCTGCTGCCCTGGAATGCGCCGGCTGAACTGTATACCAAGTGAATCGGCTCACCGCCGTGGGGATCCTGCAAAGCTCTCCACGGCGGTGATTTCATATGCGGTTACATTTGACGGTTACCTTCCAAACACTTACCATGCCGCCATACCAAAGTCAGGCCCGCTGGCGAGCTGTATTACCAAGACCACGGAAAACAGCAAAAACCCGGAAAGGCCCATGCTATCAGGCTTTCCGGGCATAGATACAAAAACAGCCCCCCAAATCGGAAGGCTGTTTTTGTATTAAAGTTTGTTCCTTAATATGGCGGAGAAGGAGGGATTCGAACCCTCGATACCCTTTTGAGGTATACACGATTTCCAATCGTGCGCGCTCGACCAGCTACGCGACTTCTCCATGCAATTTTCCCTGCCGCACTGGTCCGGCGGCGGAGGCTGACAGGCGAACCACAAATCAGCTTGCTTATAATACCCGATTTTAAAACAAATGTCAAGCGCTTTTTGCCAGAATTTGAATTTTATTTTTGTCCCCTGCAGCAATCCCGGCAAAAGGCAGCAATCCGTTCCAGGTCCTCCCGGCGCTCTTTTAAAACATACAGAATATAAGCATGCCACAGCCCCGGCGCAACCACCAGTGTGGAAGGACTGCCTGAAGCCATAAGCTTTTCATGGAGCAGGCGGCTGTCATCCAGCATAATTTCATCTCCACCAACAAACAGGAGACTGGGTGGAAAGCCGGTCAAATCTCCGAAAAGAGGAGACACCAGGGGCAAATCGCGGCATTGGGTATAACATGAGGCAAAAAAATCCAACCGCTCCCAGGTCATAGACGGGTCTCGGTCCCGGTTTTCCGCATAAGAGCGGCCGGAGGCTGTCAAATCCGTCCAGGCGGATATCCCGATCAGACCGGCAGGTAACGGCAGCTCCTCCTGGCGGGCCTTCATACACAGTGCATAAATCATACCGCCTCCGGCGGACTCGCCGCAGAAAACTACGGGGCCCGCCTCCTGCAAGCAGGCCCGGTAGGCAGTCATCGCATCCTGCAGACCGGCGGGAAACGGATGCTCGGGAGCTAAGCGGTAGGCAGGACAAAGAACCTCCGCGCCGGTTACGGCAGCCAAAACTGCTCCAAATCCCTTGGCGTATTCCAAGTCCCCACAGACATAGCCCCCGCCGTGGAGATACAAAATGCGTCCCTCGGGATCCCGTTCCCGGGGTAGAATCCGGCAGGCGGAGAAATCTGAAAAGGCACACGCTTCGATCCGAACCTCTTTGTGATAGCTCCGGTACAGCAACGCCCCCAGGACATCCTGCCCCTTCCGGGCCCAGTCCATGGAGCATCCGTTCATCACGGGTTTCATCCGTTCCAATTGCTTGCGCACGCGCTTCTGCGTCAATTCCATAAGCCCCTCCTGCCCACCTGTTCCGGCCCTGTCACGCTTCGTATAGCATAGATTGTATCATTTGCCTCTGAAAAATAAGCATGCCGGATAGATTTCCCCCTCCGGGAACATGATACGCCGGAACTCCAAGCCGGCAGCATCTCTGTCTTGGCTGCTCTCCCTTACAGCCCGGTGCATGTGAGCACAGGGGGACGGATGACAACTTCCCCCTGGGCATGGACATCGTCTCGGATGATTTCTCCCACAGAAGGGACACAAATCCGGCCGGACCGGGGATTTTTGATGCTGACCACCGGTGTGACTATGGTGGCTTCCACATCGGACTTCTCAAAGCACAGGTCGGTGTCTACCATTTCACACGAAATCAGTTTTAAGCCCTTGCAATAACACAGAGGCTGTGTCCCAATCACCCGGCAGTTTTCCAAGGTAACGTTCTCACAGTACCAAGCCAGGTACTCGCCTTTGATCACGCTATTGCGCACGGTTACATCTTTGGCATGCCAAAAGGCGTCCTTCGTGTCGAATGTACAGTGATCAAATACGGCGTCATGAATGTATTGGAAAGAATACTTACCCTGCAGGTGCACATCCCGAAAAGTGAGATGATCCGAGCGCATCATAAAATACTCGCTTTGCACACTGCACGCCTCCATCTGCATGTCATGAACCGACCAGCCGAATTCCGGCGAGATGATGTCACAGCCACGCATGTTCACGTGCCTGCATTCCCGCAGGGCTTTGATGCCATGGAGCTTTGTATGGGAAATCTCTATGTGGGAGGAGTACCACAGCGCCGCCCGACAGAGCTCAGTCATCTCCGAGTCCGAAATTTTCAGTGTGTCGTCGTGCCAAAAGGGATACCGAAGATTAAAAAAGCAATGTTCTACCTGAATGTTCCGGCTTTCCTTCAAGGCGCTCTCCCCATCTGCCGGGCCGTCAAAGGCGCAGTTTTGCAGTAAAACTCCATCGCTGCCGTACAGGGCCCGTTCCATATCAAACGTCTTTTCGCAAACTGTATTCACGTTTTATTCCACCTTTCTGCAAACACGAACAAATCGCTTCCCGCCCCATGGCCATGAGCCGGGCAAGCAGAGATCTGGATCTGCTTTTATTGTAACAAGGGAGCTGAGAAATTTCAATCTCTCCGGCAGATCCTTCGGGGATTGTGCCCCGGCATAAAAGGCCTGCTGCAAAATGAGCGAAGGCCGGTTTCGGCCTGTACCCTTTTACAGCAGGACGTGGTTCTTCTGTCTGCATTTTGCCATGCGACAGCCTCAGGTGTGCAGCTCGGTTTTGATTTTGGTGGTGGAAATCTCCGGGGTGCGGGGAAGATAGACGACTTCACATTGGTCCCGTAGGAAATCAAACTGCCCCGTCCAGTCATCGCCTATGACGAAAACATCCACGTGATACTTTTCCACGTCGGTCTTCTTTTGTCCCCAGTTCTCCTCCGGGATCACCAGATCCACATAGCGAATGGCTTCCAGCATCGCTTTCCGCTCGTCATAGCTGAAATAGCTTTTCTTTTGCTTTTCCCGCCAGTTAAATTCATCCGTAGACAGCGCGACAATGAGGTAATCCCCCAAGGCCTTAGCCCGTCGGAGCAGGTTGATGTGGCCATAGTGGAGCAGGTCAAAGGTGCCGTATGTGATGACACGTTTCATACTGTTCCCTCCTTTCCATGCAAGCGGGCGAGAATCCAGTCCGCGCAGCGGCGGGCGGCGTGCCCATCTTCACAAAAGTGGTGTTCCTGAGCAAAGGCGTCCCAATTCCCGGCATACTGCTGCGCATCAAAAGACCGAACAGCCCGGCACAGAGCCTGATTGCTGCCGGCCAGGGGAAAGGGCAGCGTATCCAGGGGGAAGTAAAAGTTTCGATCCAACCGGTAGGCCTCAATATCCGTGGCAAATTGAAAGCAAGGCTTGCCGCTGAGGGCAAAATCAAACATGCAGGAGGAATAGTCCGTAACCAGAATATCGGCAGCGCATAAAAGCTCCTGCATATCCGGGTAAGCCGTGGCGTCCAGAATGGCGCCGCCGTCGTAAGCAAACAATCCCGCAGAGCGCTCCGCCACGTTGGGATGCAAACGGATGAGCCCGGACCACTGGCCGCCGAACCGGTCCCGGCAAGCCTCCAAAAGCGCCGGAACATCCAGCTGATAAGCGCTGCAGCTGTGATCGGCGCGAAATGTGGGGGCATAAAGTACCAGCTTCCGGTCTTCCGGCAGGCCGAAAGCTCGCCGGACCTTTTCCGACAGCTGAGGCTGTGGAGAGAAAAACACGTCGTTTCGAGGGGTGCCATACTCCGCCACAGAGCCCTGGTACCAAAAGGCCCTCTGATAAAGCCGGGTCATAAAGCCGCTCCCGGAGACCATCAAATCACATTGGGCGGAATCCTGGATACAGCTGCGCACATACAGCGGTTCCAAGGCATCCGCCGCATCCTGCTCAATGCGCTTCAGGGCAAATCCGTGCCAGGTCTGCAAATAGTACTGCCCCTTGCGCTTACAGCGCTCCCCTTTCCGGCAGTTGTCCACCCAGGCAGCGGCGGTGGACAGCTCCCAAACCCGGCGAATCCCCCGGTAAGAGGCCGGAGAGATCCCCTCTGGAAGGTGGGCAGCGTCCTTTGGATCGCGCAACAGCCACACCAGCTTCAAATCTTCGCCGGACGCCAGCAGCGCCTCTGCAATGGCCTTGGGACTGTCGGAATAGCCCTTTCCATAGTAACTACAGAACACCACCTTTTTCCGGTCTATGGGCGCCAGACGAAAGAGGCGGCGGGCGGCGGCACACAGGTAAGCCTCCATGCTGCTCATGAATGCGCCTCCTTCTGAAATGCGCTGCGGTGCCGGAAAACCACGACAATACGGTAGCCCAGGATCAGAGCTTCCGCCACGGAAACAGCGCAGCCTAACGTAACCATGTTCATATGACCGGAGAAATACAAAATCGCCAGATTGACGATATGGATCGCAGAGCCGAAAACCACAGAGTAATTGGCATGCTCCGGCAAGCCCATGGCGGTCAGGGTGGGAAAGCCCAGAATGTAGCTGGGCAGCGTGAAGATCCCCACAGGGAGCATGGCCCGCAAAACATGGGCCGCCGGACCAAATTTCGCGCCGAAAAACAGGACGCAAAGAGGCTCGGCCCAAATGAACACCGCGATGCAGAAAAGGATAATCAGCGGCTCAAAGACCAAAAGAATTTTGCGAATCAGCTTAAAATCCCGATTTTTGACCATGTATGGATACAAGCTGTCTGAAATGGGCGAAAGCGCGTTTTTTCCTGTGGTAATCAGCCGGTCCGCAGAGGAGTAGTAACCCACGGTAGCGCCGGAGGCGGAGATCAGATCCAAGATGACCGTATTCAAGGCGGAATAGGCCGTTGTGGCAATGCGGGAATAGAAAAAGACCGAGGAGCGCTTCAGGCACCGAACGGCCTCCGCCCAGTCCGGCGCGGTGAAATGAATGTCCAGCTTTCGGCTGAGATGAAGCAGGGTGAGAACCAGGGCAACCAGGCAGCCGGCGGCATTGATGGCGGGCACCATCCACACGTCTTCCGGCGTCTTCAGGAACAGCACGATGCCCAAGGTAAAAAAGGCTTTAATACAGACGGTTCGGACGGTAATGGCAGACATTTTCTCCAGCCCGCGATAGAGGTAGTCCGGGATCAGGGAGTTGATGGCTGTACTGCAGAAAAACAGCAAATAGAGCTTCCGCTCGCTTCGCCAGGCCGGTATGAGCTGGCAAAGGAGAAGCAGCACGACCAGGGATAACACGATGAGCAAAATTTTGGCCAAGGTGGTGGCGGTGAAGATCCGGCTGACCTCCTTTTTGTCGTCCCGGCTTCTTGCCACCTCCTGGGTGCCGGAGAGAAGAAAGCCGAAGTCAATGACCAGCTGAAAATAGACCATAATGGCCGTAGCGGCGCCCAGGGCGCCGTATACCGCAGGTCCCAGAACTCGGGTTTCGTACGGGACAACGATCAGAGACAGAAAATAATTGGAAAACGTGAGCAGATACAGCATAAAGGTATTTTGCAGCAGGACCTTTTTGCTGCTTGCTAGATTTAATTTTCGATTCCGATTCAAAGCGGTGCCCTCCTAATGGGAATTTCCTTTTTCCTTCCAGCTGAACAGGAGCGCAGGAAGGCGGTACTGCCGGTGGCGAAGGAAAAACAGAACGATCCGTTGAGAGCGCGTCAAGCAGCGGTAATATTTCGATTTGGTATAATGGGGAAAGTTCTGTGTCAAATATGCCAGAAGCTGTGGCAGGAGCGGGTGTTGGGGATCCTGGCGCAGAACCCGGTAGCAAGCATAAGAGATATGCTGCAGAGTCATGCCGCACAGCTCCTCCTGAAACTGCGCAAAGCACCCCCGGCGGCGGTACCAGCTCAGCACCTGCTCCAAGGCCAGCAAAATTTCTCCGTTCCGCGAGGGATCCCGTCCCCGCATAATCGAGCCGCTTCGGAGCAGGTACCGGTAAAGAGGCAGCTCCAGCCCCACCACAGAACCGGCCTCTAAAAGCAGATTCTCCGTGGTGTACAGGTCCTCATACCACAGATGATTCGGGTATCGAATGCCGCTCTGGAGAAACAGCTCTCTGCGCCAGAGCCGGGCGCAGGCGCTGGGGGTATCGAGGAGCATGGCCGGATGCTGGGCCAGGGTACAGACCCGGCCGGCAGGAAGGCTGTGCCGCTGAAGTCCCGAAGAGGGACCGCCTCCTTCGGGACAGAGCTCCAGGAAAAACGCAATGACATCGGGGTGGCGGTAAGTTTCCACGGCCCGGCTCAGCGTGGAAAGCGCGTCGGGAGTTATCGTATCGTCTCCGTCCAGAAAGAACAGGTACTCGCCCCGAGCTGCCTCCAGCCCCGTATTCCGGGCGCCGCCCAGGCCCAGGTTCTCCTGGTGAATCACCCGGATCCGGCCGGGGCTGCGGGCGGCCAGGGCATCGCAGAGGGGACCACTGCGGTTGTCCGTGGAGCCGTCGTCTACCAGAATGATCTCGTAGTCGGAGCAATCCCCGGACAGGACGGAATCCACACAGGTGGTCAAATAATCCGCTACGTTGTAAACCGGAATGACTACACTAAACCGCATGGCGCCCTCCTACATGAGCTTGTCTTTTGTGCGAAACAGAAGCCGCAGCAAACGGTAATGGCGCCGCTCCAACAGTCGGAACGCCAATTTGCGGCTTGCAGGTAATTGCTGGAGATAAGGGTTCTGTCGGTAATTGGGGAAATGCTCTTGCAAATAATTTTGGATTTCTCCCAGAAGCGGATGGGTCGGATCGTCCAGCAACACACGCACCGACGCCGCCAGATAAGCGTGATCCACACACAGGCGGCACAAAATGTTCCGATAGGGCTCCAATATCCCTTCCGCCTGAAACCAGTCCAGAAGATCGTCAAAGGCCAGCAGAATTTCCCGGCACCGCTCCGTATTGCCGGAGTGCATGGTAGAGCCCGGACGCTGCAGGTAGCGGTAAAGATGATCCGGCAGGGTCACAATGGACCGGGCGGCTACAAGAAGCTTGACCGATGCCCGCAAATCTTCATACCAGACCCGGCTTGGGAAACGAATGCCGGAGCGCAAAAACAAGTCCCGGCTCCAGATCCGACCCCAGGGCGCAGGCAGGGAAAGGAGAAATTCCGGTCGCTCCCGGATGGTAAAGCTCCCGTTGTATTGCGCATAATTGGCAGACATCGGCGTCAAATGCCCGGCTCCATCATCTGAGAAAAAGTTAAACGCAAGAACCTCCGCATGGGTGCGGGCAATGGCCGTTTTGAAGGCAGAGAGGGCCTCCGGCACGATGGTGTCGTCGCTGTCCAGGAAAAACAGATAGGTTCCGGCCGCAGCTTCCAGCCCAGTATTCCGGGCGCCGCCCTGGCCCTTGTTCTCCTGATGAATCACCCGAATGAGCGCGGGATGCTGCGCCGCCAATCGGTCACAAAGCGCAGGACAGACCCCGTCCGTAGACCCGTCGTCCACAAGAAGAATCTCGCAGTCCTGATGATCCCCGGATAACACCGATTGCACACAGGCTTCCAAGTAAGCCGCCGTGTTGTATACAGGTATGACAATGGTCAGGAGCATAAACTTCACCTCTTAACGCTTCAAGTCAGTCGGAGCCGTGGAAGAACACGCATCGGGATAGCGGCGAATTCGAACTAGATAGTAAATGCCCGCTAATATGGCCGACAGGTAAATCGAGGCGTTGGGGCGGCGCAGTACGCCGGCCGTGTTATAAATATGGGCCAGACAAAGCAGAAACGCGATCCCATAGGAGGCCGCCTCTATGGTAAAATACCGCTTGGCATTTTTACACAGCGCCCAAATAATCAGATATACAAAGTATGCTAGGAATAAAAGGTATGCAGCCAAACCAACCCAGCCATAGAGATAATAAATGCCGTGTAAATCATTTTCCACATCGTACGTGTTGTTACCAACCGTAAAACGAGACAGATTCAGGCCGAAGAACCTGGCGCTGAGGGGAGATTCCTCCATCAAGGTACTGGCAAAAAGCAGCTTTTTCTCCCGGACGGAGGCGAAGTCCCGGACATTGATGGTGTATTCAAATAACTCCATGGTCTTCTCGGCCCCGAAAATCCGGACAAAATCGCCTACGTACCGCTCATAAATCGGAGTCAATTCCTCAACCAAGCGCTGGTGCTCTTCTTCGGTCAAAATGCCATCGTCCGGTTCCTTGGTTTCTTCCGAGGTATCCGGTTTTGTGGTATGAGAACTGCCCTTGCTGGGGACCTTTTGAATGAGGGATTCAATTTCACTCAGATTGGAGCCAAGCTGGTTGTTGATGTCCCCCTGCCGCTCGTCTTGCCGTCCGCTATTGGCATTTAAGTGGGTCATCATCGGCGAACCGGGCAACAGGACGGCGAAAAGCGCGAGAAGCAGCAGAAAGCCCACCGCAACCTTCCATTCGGACTTGCGTACGATGAATATAGAAATGGCCATACCTGCGGAAACGACGCCGATCCCCAAATATGCCAGCCGCGTGCCAAAGAAATACATCGCGAAAAATCCCAAAATCGCCGTGGCCCAGAACAAAATCCAGTTCCGCTTTTTACGGGACAGCTGCCACCCGAGAGACAAGGGAACCAGCACGCATAAGTTGGAGCTTTGAGAATTGGTATTATGAAACCAGCCCAGGATTCCGGTTCCGTCGGCATAGGTGTTCGGGTCCGTACCGGTCACAACGCTGATAATCTCCACCGCCAGGGTGATGAGCAGCGCAGCAGTCAGGCCCAGCTGCATGCCGTCAAAGCTTCTGTCATCTTTCCGAAAAAAGGTAATGAGGCATAGGACGGTAACCGGCATCTGGATCACCCGAACATAATTGGTGAGATCCGCAATCGGCCCCACATAGCCCACCTGCAAACAGGCCCAGATATGACCCAGGCCAAGTAAAATCAGAATGGCGGCAGCAATGTAGTACACTTTTTTCCGATCCGATAACACAAAACCGATTAATACGGTTGCACCCAAGACGCCAAATCGCAGAATTAACGTGGGAAGGTTGGAGACGCCCCACTCCTGGAGCCAATAGGAAATAATATCCATAACCGGCTGAATGAGGAATAAGGCCGCCGTGAGATGCGGAATGTGACTGGAGAGCCAGCTTGTTTCTTTCTTCATGGTTGTGTCCTTTCTTTCAATCCGTCGTCAAAAGCGGCTTAGAACGGCTGTCGGTCTGCCGGCAAAGCCAATTTCTGGGCCAAGGCCCGGTTTTGTATTTGTGTACGGTCCATGAGCTTTTCATAAATTATGGCAATCAACAGGCTGACCGATGGAGCCGCCAAGGCATGGCCGGCAATGAGGGAGGTGCCGCAGGCCATCATGGCGCTGAACAGCAGGCAGCAGTAGGTAAAGTCCGCCATTCGGCTTTTCAACCGGCGGAAAAACGGAACCAGCAGCGCTACTGTTACGGCCAGAAAGGGAACATAGTACAGGAGGAAACCCACGACGCCGTGCCGCAGCAGCATGGCGGCGCCCTCCATTTCAATGAGGCGAGTCACGGGACGCTGATAATCCGGCAGCTGCGCATAGCCCAGTCCCAGAAGCTGCACCAAGGGGCCGCCGTCGGCGTACTCCTGGGCAGAGGGCGCGATAATCAGCAGCCGGCGGCTCAATAGCCAGTTCAGCTTTTGCACGGCAGGGTTTGTGTCAATCAAATCGCCCAGCCAGGTGCCCTCTGCGGCCTGTTCGATCCTGGCATTGGCCTGAACCCGGTCTCGCTCTACCACGCCGGGGATGGTCAGACTTTCCTGATATGCCTCCGGATCCTCCCCAGACATGGGAACGTAGATGTCCTCCACATACCGGCTGAGGGGGGAAACCGGGTACAGGGCGCACAGAACGGCGCACAGCAGCAGCGCAGCCGCCAGACACCGGCCGGTAGCCGCCCGTCTGGTTTGAAACAGGCGGACGGCAAACCAACACACGGCAGCCGCCAGATACAGCACAACACCCAAATACACCAGTTTGGTACCAAGAAAAGCGGCGCTGAAGAGAAGCGCTCCCGCCCCGGCGGCCATGCCCACCCAAATCCAGGGACTGCCGTGCCCCAGGGCAGCCAGCTTGTGAAAGAACAGGCAAAAAATGACAGGCGCGGTGAGGAGCAAAAGGATGCTCACATCATTCGCGGCAAAAAACCAGCCGCTAAAGCCGTATCCGGCGTTATAGCTGTAAAAGCTGGTGCCGGTGACACAGGCCAGAACGATGACGCCGGCGTAGCCCAAACCGGCGGCAGCCACCGCCCAGTCGGAAATGATCCAGCGCCTCTGCCGGTACACGGCGTAAAGAAATGCGGCGGTATAGGGGAAATAAAATACCTTGAGCGCTTCTGAGACATTGGTCAGGCAAGCAGAAAGCCCACCGGCCAAAAGACTCCAGACCCCAAAAACAGCCAGATACCCGGTCAGAAGGCCCAAATAAATCAGCAGAGCTTTCCGGCCGGGAAACGGGCCGCAAAATACGACATAAAAAAGGGCAAACCCAAGGAACAGGGTTCTCACCACAGTTCCGGCCGTGAGAGAAATTTCCGCCTGCGTCGCCCATGAGGTAATCACGTCCAGAAAGGGCTGCAGCGCAACATAAAGGGTGATAAAACGGGGCAATGCTTGCCCGCTGTGAAAAAAACGGTGAGATGAATCAGACATAGGGAAAGAGTTCCTTTCTCAACAGGCCGCGCAGAGCAAACCCGCACCCGGCGCGGTAGCGGGGCAGCTATGGGGTCGGACGGCCCGCGTGACCGAATTGAAATGAGCAGCCGGTGGTCCGGGAGCGCCGGCTGATGGAGACGGCGGTTTCCGGGCAGCCTGCGGCCATGGACGATGCCCGCAGGCTGGATCCGCAGCAGACCGGCAAAATAATCAGCCCAGCAGCTCCAAAACCCGCTGCTTGGATTGGACTCCGACCAAAGTACCGGCAGTTTTTCCCTCCCGAATCACCACAAGAGTGGGAATACTCATAATGCCGTACTGAGCAGCCAAATCGTTTTCCGCATCCACATCTACCTTCCCCACCCGAATCTCCGGGTGCTCCGCAGCAATCTCCTCCACAACCGGGGCCATCATGCGGCAGGGTCCGCACCAAGAGGCCCAAAAGTCCAGCAGCACGGGAACCGGGGCGGAGAGAACTTCCTGTTCAAAATTATCTTTCGTAATCGTTAAAACAGACATATTTCGTTTATCCTTTCATATTTTTAAATCAAAGCCGTCTGTCGGCCGGACAGGGCGGCGCAGGGACACTGCTTGGTTATTATACCCCGAAAGGCGGCTAATTGCAATCATTCCTGTCGAAATTAAAAAAGACCGGCATAACAGACTGAATTGGCCGGAAACGGGGCAAAACCGGTCAATTGGGCCCGGACCAACGGCATTTTGTCAAATCGACCGTGCCGTCGGGCGTAAAAGGCACCCCCTCCAGCTCCAGAAGCAGCCGGTGCGTTTCCCTGCCGAAGGGAGAAAATGCGTCGCACAGGCCGCCGGACCGGTTGACCACCCGGTGACAGGGCACTGCGTCATCCCGGCAGACGCTCAGCGCGGTTCCTACCACCCGGGACATACGGGGATTGCCTAAAAGCAGGGCGATTTGCCCATAGGTAGCAGCCTGGCCGGGAGGAATTTGGCAGACAATGCTGTAAATTTGTTGAAAGAGACTTTGACTCATATGAGATTGTCCTCCAAATGCCACCTAATCTCCTGTTGCCACCGAGCGGCAAGTCGCTCCGGAGTAGATATTACGCCGCTTGGAAATAACATTGGCGCAAGCCTGCCGGAGGCCGCCGTGTTCTGTCCTAAGCACCCGAGCCGGAGGAACCCCGGCTCCGCCGGGAGCCGGAGTTCCAATTTGCTCCGGCCTTCTCGTTTCTGCGCGAGATACCGGTGAAGGCTACCCAGCCCACAGATGGTTACCAGACAAACAACGCGTCCTCGTAATTCTTTACGTAATACCGGATGTTTTTCCGGCCCCTGCAAACAATGGTATGACCTTCCGCTTCCAGCTTTTCTCTCTGTGCTTCTATTCCACCCGGATACTTGGGATTCAGCTCTCCGTCGGCCTTGAGGGTTCTCCAGTAGGGCGTTTCATCCTGCCCCCGCTGAAAGCTGGCCCACGCGACAATGGAGATGAATATACCGGCTGTCATGGGGTCTGTAAAGTCGGCCTGGTTTTGCTCCGCAAAAAGGGAGCGTATCCGGCCCACGGTCGTGACTTTTCCCGGTGGAATCGTTTTCATAACGGCGTCATAGGCGGCCGGGGGAGCAAAAAACATGCGGCTGCCGCCGTATTTTTCTATGGCGGCTTGATCTGTTATAATCTGAATCTTCGGCATTCCGTTGTCCTTGCGGAGCATCGCGTTAAAATCCTTACGGTCTTCGTGCGCCATACCGACTACCTCCTGTCCCCTGGTATCCCGGATGTTTTACTGCCCTTTATTCCCAGGAAATCAATTCTTCCAGGCTTTTCCGCTTTTTGGGGCGCAATGGATCGCCGGCTTTGGCGTAGCCCAGGGCCAGAACCAGACGTACCGGGCCTTTCAGGCCCAGCAATCGCCGGAGCCTTTTTCCGTCGAACCAACCCAAAATGCAGGAGCTGAGGCCCTGGGTCCGGGCTTCCGCGGTGAGATAAGCCGCTGCAATGCCGATGTCCACAGAACGGTAGTCCTGCCCCTTGACCTTGGCGCCAACCGCTGCCGTGGCGTTGTACGCCGCCTCGGAGATCACCAGAAAGACCGGAACCTCCCGGGTAAAACCGTTCATTCCCATGCTCCGGGTGGCTTCTCCCACCTGCTTGGCCACATCGCCCTGCGCCACCGTAATATAGTAGGGCTGGGCGTTGCAGGCCGACGGCGCCAGCCGGGCGGCCTCCAGGCAGGCCAAAAGCTTCTGTTCCTCCACAGGACGGGAGGCGTCATAGGCCCGGCAGCTCTGCCGACTGCGGGCAATTTCCAAATAGTCCATCGGTTTCCTCCTTTGGGATTTGCTCCGGATGATAATTTCATATTATAGGCAATCTGACTGATTTTGGCAAGGATTTCCCGGATATTTTTTGCAGCGCCGATTGACAAAAAAAGGCGAAAATGATAGCATGATTCCCAGCTGAACAGGCCGGGTGCCGGAGAACAGAAATTGGGAGGCGGTGTTTGTATGACACTGAACGATTTAAAGGTTGGTCAGAGCGGCGTGATCACCGCCGTAGGCGGCGAGGGCGCTTTGCGGCTGCGGTTGCTGGATATGGGTCTCATTCCCAAAACCCGGGTCCGTGTGCAAAAGGTAGCGCCCATGGGAGATCCCATTCAGATCCAGATCCGGGGGTATGAGCTGACCATCCGCCGGGAGGATGCCCAGCGGATTGAACTGCAGGAGGAGGAACCGGTATGATTTTCGCCTTAGTCGGCAATCAGAATTGCGGGAAGACAACCCTGTTTAACGCCCTGACCGGCTCGAACCAGCATGTGGGAAATTTTCCAGGCGTCACGGTAGATCAGAAAGTGGGCGAGGTGAAAGGAGCTCCCAATTGCTCCGTGGTGGATTTGCCGGGCATATACTCCATTCGCCCGTATTCTCAGGAGGAAATCGTCACCCGGGATTTTGTGCTGAGCGGCAAGCCGGACGGCATCATCAATATTGTAGACGCGACCAACATGGAGCGAAATCTGTATTTAACCCTGCAGCTGCTGGAGCTGCATATTCCGACGGTGGTCGCTCTAAACATGATGGACGAGCTCACCGGCAACGGCGGCTCTGTGAATGTACAGAAGCTGTCGAAGGCCCTGGGGGTCCCTGTGGTGCCCATCAGCGCAGCGAAAAACGAGGGTGTCTCGGAACTGGTCCGGCAGTTTGTGCGGGTGGCCAAGGACCGGGTTTTGCCTCAAGTGATGGACTTTTGTCCGGTGGGGCCGGTACACCGCTGCATCCACGCAGTGTCCCATCTCATTGAGGACCACGCTCAGCGAGCGGGGGTCTCGCCCCGGTTTTGCGCCACGAAGCTCATTGAAGGAGACGAATCCTTTTTTGAGCTGCTGGAGCTGCGGCAAAATGAGCGGGAGCTTTTGGAGCACTCCATCATTGAAATGGAGCACGACACCGGCATGGACCGAAACGCGGCCCTGGCGGCCATGCGGTATGACTTCATCGAGAAGGCAGCGGCGGAGTCTGTGGTAAAGGCGCGCGAGAGTAAGGAACACCGGCGGAGCGTGCGCATCGACGCGGTGCTCACCAACCGGTTTGCCGCGCTGCCGCTGTTTCTATGCATCATGTTCTTGGTGTTTTATCTCACCTTCCATCTGGTCGGCGCCTGGCTGTCGGATTTGCTGAGCTTGGGCATTGACGGGCTGACGTCTCTGACGGACCAGGCGCTCACCGCTTACGGAATCAATCCGGTGGTACATAGTCTCATCATAGACGGTATTTTTGCCGGTGTGGGAAGCGTCCTCAGCTTCCTGCCGCTGATTGTGGTTTTGTTCTTCTTCCTGTCGGTGCTGGAAGACACCGGCTATATGGCCCGGGTGGCTTTTGTGATGGATAAGCTCTTGCGGAAAATCGGCCTGTCCGGCCGGTCCTTTGTCCCCATGCTGGTGGGCTTCGGCTGCTCTGTTCCGGCCATTATGGCAACCCGGACCTTGTCGTCCGACCGGGACCGAAAGATGACCATTCTTTTGACTCCCTACATGAGCTGTTCGGCCAAAATTCCCATATACGCCGTGTTCAGCGCGGCCTTTTTCCCGGATCATGCGGCGCTGGTGATGATTGGGTTGTACGTCCTGGGCATTGTGCTGGGAATCATCGTGGCTTTCATTTTGAAAGGAGCTCTGTTTCGGGGCAAGCCGGTGCCCTTTGTGATGGAGCTGCCCAATTACCGCTTCCCCTCGGCTCGAAATGTGGGAATTTTGCTGTGGGAGAAGGCCTGGGATTTCATCCGGCGGGCCTTTACCGTGATTTTCACGGCGACGATCATCATCTGGTTTTTGCAGACCTTTGACGCCCGGCTCAACGTAGTTTCCGACAGCGCCGACAGCCTCCTGGCTCTGGTGGGCCGGTGGATTGCCCCGGTGTTCCGTCCCCTGGGCTTCGGAGACTGGCAGGCTGTGACGGCATTGATCTCGGGCTTTACCGCCAAGGAGGCGGTAATCAGCACGCTGGGCGTCCTGCTGGGCGTGGGAATGGAAAACCTGGGTCCGGCGCTGCACACCCTTTTCACACCTCTGGCAGCGGGCAGCTTCTTGATTTTTACCCTGCTCTATACCCCTTGTGTCGCGGCAGTGACCACCATTCGCCGGGAGCTGGGCTCCCGGTTACAGACAGCCGGCGTAGTGGTGATGCAGTGCGTGGTGGCCTGGATTGCCGCCGGACTTTTCTACCAGCTGGGGAGGATTTTTCTGTGAGCGGCCTGGATTTTGCCCTTCTGGCGCTTGTAGGGACCGGCGTGTTCTTTGCCCTCCGGTCCATGCGCCGGGGTTCCGGATGCTGCGGAGACTGCAAAAGGTGCCGGGGCTGCCGGAAGTCCGGTGAGAAGCACGGCAAAGGTCCGGTAAACTCCGGGTGATACATCAGACCGGCTGTGGAAGAATGAAAATAAAAAACGGTACTTCGATCCGGCATTCGCCGTCTGAGACGGCGAATATCCGGTCTTCGAAGTACCGCGTTTTATTTTACCCTTCTCGTTCCCTGGCGTGAAGATGCAGCCCGCCGATGAGGAGGAACGACAACCCAAACACAACCCAGCCCCAAATGGAGTCGTCTCCCGAGAGGAAATAGCCCAGCAAGCCGAATACCGCCGCGTAGATCAGCGTGAGAAGTCCGCCCACAATCCAGAATCCGGCCCGGGTGCGCTGCAGCCAGAACAGCAGGAGAAACGTAACGATTCCAATGACCAGGCAAAGCGCCGGATGAACGGACCAAATTCGATTGCAGCATATCCCGGCAACAATGCCAAGCGCCAGGCTGTCAAATAAAATAATGTGTCCAAAAAACAGTCCAATCAGAGCAAAGATCAACCCAATGACGACGCCAATTGTCAGAAGCGCCCCTTGCGCAACCAGCCACCCCACAATACGCCCCCCTTTTCAAGCAGCATGCAACGGTTTTGCAGCGCGTCATACGTTTCGTTCTTGTAGCGGGAAATACCGCAACATACAGCCCAAAGGTCTGTTGTCCCTCCAGAATGTTTGACACATTTCGCAAAATACATGGCAAGCAGCTTTATTATAATAAAAAGGGTGGGCCTTTGTCAATCCGTGTGTCCCATTTTTCAGAACAAATGCAAGAATGTCCTACCTATATCCCAGCGTGCTTGACAAAAAGAAACCGGCTGTGATATGATGCTCCTGCAAGTTTCTGTCAAATCAGCAACTGAAATCACACTTTAGGAGCAATTCGGTCGAGTACCGGGAGAAAGGGGCGTTCATCCGTATGTTGTACACCGTGGGAGAAATGGCCAAGCGGCTTCATGTGCCTCCCTCCACCCTGCGATATTATGACAAGGAGGGACTGCTCCCCTTTGTGGAGCGCTCCGGCGGCGGCATCCGGATGTTCAAAGACTCCGACCTGGAGTGGCTGAATATCATCTCCTGCCTGAAGCAGGCCGGAATGTCCATCAAGGATATCAAAACGTTTATCGACTGGTGCGTCCAGGGCGACTCTACCATAGAGCAGCGCCTGCAGCTGATCGACCGGCAGCGTCAGGCCGTCCTGGAGCAGCTGGCGCACCTGGAGAAAACACTACAAACCTTACACTACAAGCACTGGTACTATGAAACCGCTCTGAAAGCCGGCACCTGCGCCGTTCACGACGAACTCCGGGACGAAGACATCCCGCCCCAGTTCCGAGAAATCCGACGCAGCATCACCGGATACGTCCAGTCGGAATGAAAGCGCCTTCCATATTTTGACAATCTTGACACCGGAAGGCCCTGGACGTATAATAAATCCAACTTTTCTGATGGGAGTATCTGCATGAAACGGGCGATAAAATGGATTCTTTCCGTATTTTTAGTTTTGGCTGTGCTGTTGGGTACAGCATGGTTCTTTCTCTTGTACCGGCCCGAATGGACTGCCGGTATGCTGTCAAGCTGGGGAAGCCGCGCCATGGAAGCCGGCCGCCATTCCAGCGCCATCCGGTACTATCGCTGGGCTTACCACCTCTCCGAGCAGGACCCGGAGTTGGCCATCGCTCTGGCCGAAGCCTATCAGCAAAGCGGAAATTACACCAAGGCAGAGTACACCTTGGCCAACGCCATTGCCGCAGGAGCCGGTATCCCCGTTTATGAAGCCCTGTGCCAAACCTACGTAGAGCAAGACAAACTCCTGGACGCCGTAACCATGCTGGATCAGGTCGCCAACCCTGCCATCAAAGCGGAGCTGGATGCGCAGCGTCCCGCCGCCCCCACTGCCAGCGTGGAGCCCGGATTTTACAGCCATTATATGGACGTGGAAATTTCCGGCACAGGCACGCTCTATATCAGCACCGGAGCAGAGTATCCCTCTGTTACCGCCCCGTATGCAGGTCCCGTCTCCCTGGACCTGGGAGAAACGTCTATCCGGGCGGTGGCCGTGGGAGACAACGGCCTGGTCAGTCCGCTGTCTATTTTTGGCTATACCATCGCAGGCGTTGTCGAGCCGGTGGAGCTCTCCGACCCAGCCTTGGACGCCTATGTTCGTCAGCTCCTGGGCTATGGGGCGGACGCTCCCCTCACCACTGCGGATTTGTGGGGCATCACCGAGCTCTCTGTCCCGGCCGAAGCTACCAACCTGGAGGATTTGCAGCTCTTCACCGGCCTGACCAGCCTGGTCATTCAGAACCAGCCCACCTTAGAGCTGAGTTTTCTGGCCAATATGCCGGAGCTGACCGCACTGAATCTGGCCGGCAGCGCCGTCTCTGCCCAGGATCTGCCTCTCATTGGAAATCTCAGCAAGCTGACCAGCCTGAATCTGTCCAACTGCAGCCTGTCCACCCTAAGCGGTCTGGAAAATCTCACCACCCTCACCAGTCTGGACCTGTCCGGCAACAGCATTTCGGACCTATCTCCTCTGGCCGGCTGCCAGGGTCTAACTTCACTGAATTTGCAGCGCAACGCCGTCTCCAGCTTCTCCCCCCTGGCCGGTCTGTCCGGGCTCACATGGCTGAACCTGTCCTACAATTCTCTGGCAGATTTTTCGCCTGTGTCCACCTGTGCCGCCCTGCAATACCTGGACGTTTCCAACAACGCGCTGCCCAGTCTCTCAGGAATCGGCAGTCTGACCGCCCTGACGGAGCTAAACGCCTCGTATAATCAGCTGGCGGATGCCTCGGGCATTGGCAGCTGTACCGCCCTGGTGAGCCTCAACCTGTCCAACAATGTTCTAACCTCCATGGACGAAATGGCCGCTCTGGTATACATGACGGATTTGGACGTCTCGTACAATGACATTCTCACCATTCCGGATTTTCCAGATGCCGCCGCCCTGGTCACCTTCAACGGCTGCCACAACTTTTTTGAGGATGTCAGCGGCTTGGCCGGTCTGAGCTCTCTGAATTATGTCTACCTGGATTACAACAACATCACAGACATTAACGTGCTGTCCAGCTGCATCAATTTAATTCAGGTCGGCGTATTCCAGACCAACGTCTCCGACATATCGGCGCTGTTGGATATGGACGTAATTGTAAGCTATAATCCCACCTAAGCTCCTGTTGCCGCAATTCCGGCAGCCAGGAAGCAGTCCATTCCTTTGCAATCTCGGTACGACTTGACAAATAAAAAAACGGGTAGGCAGAAAATTTTCCGTCTACCCGTTCTGATTTTCTACGGCATGCTTGCAAATGGAATGCACCCCAAAGGGTTGTTTCGTTGTCCCGTTACCCCAAGCCGCCCGCCTCCAAAATCAGCTCCAGCGCCCTGCAGCGGGCTTGCTCCCGAACCGCTTCCCGGTCCCCGGCAAAGTGGCAGCAAATGGAGCACACACGGTCTTGCCAGGCGCAAGCCAGCCATACCGTGCCCACAGGATTCCCAAACTCATCGCCGCCCGGTCCCGCCAGGCCCGTAACCGATACAGCCACATCCGCCTGACAGGCCCGCCGCGCTCCCCGGGCCATCGCCTCGGCCACCGGAGCAGAGACTGCACCCAGCTCCCGGAGCAGCTGCTCCGGCACACCCAAGAGCCCTGTTTTCACCCCGTTGGTGTAGCTGATGACGCCGCCCCGGTATATTTGGGAGCTGCCCGGCACCGCCGTCAGCGCCTGACCGATTCCGCCTCCCGTGCAGCTCTCCGCCGTCGCCAGACTCAGGCCGCAAGAACCCAGCGCGTCCAAGACCTCATTGGCCAGCTTCTGTACTCGGCTCGTCATAGCGTACCATCACCTTCTCCGTTTGCTCCAGGGCCCGGCCAATCAGCCCCTCCACATCCAAACCGGCTTCCGCCTGCTCAACCTGGGAAAGGCTGGGCTTTGTCTTCGGGTGCCGGGGGGTAAACACCGTGCAGCAATCTTCATATGGCAAAATAGACGTCTCCAGCGTCCCGATGCGCCGGGCAATGGTGACAATTTCCTCCTTATCCATCCCAATCAATGGAGTAAAAATAGGCAAGTCCACCACAGCGCCGGTGACTCCCATGGCCTCCATGGTCTGTGAGGCCACTTGTCCCAGGTTTTCCCCTGTCACCAGACATTTACATCCATGCTCCAGCGCAATTCGCTGGGCAATGCGCATCATAAACCGGCGCATAATCAGCGTAAAGAATCCTTCCGGACAGTGGTCCCGGATCGCCTCCTGGATTTCCGTGAAGCCCACCACGTCCACCGTCATCCGGCCACAGTACCGGGTCACCAGGCGGGCCAGGCGGAAAACCTTCTCTTTTGCCTGCTCCGAAGTATACGGGTAGGAAAAAAAGTGAATGCACTCAATTTCTACCCCTCGTTTGGCGATCATATAGGCTGCAACCGGCGAATCAATGCCGCCGGATAACAGCACCGCCGCCCGGCCCCCCACTCCTGTGGGCAGGCCGCCGGCTCCCGGTTCCGCCGGGCCATGGACATAGGCCGCCAAATCGCGAATTTCCACATACACCGTATATTCCGGATGGTGCACATCGACCAGCAAGTGAGGGTGGGCCTCCGCCAGCCGTCCGCCGATTTCCTGGGAAATCCCAATGGAGGTCAGGGGAAACGCCTTGTCCGAGCGTTTCGACTCTACCTTAAAAGATTTTGCGCAGTCCAGCTCCTCGCCGAGATAGGTCTCCGCAGTCTCAAAAATCCGATCCAAGTCCTTCTCACAGGACCGGCAGCGGCAGAGAGAAACCACACCAAAGATGAAGTGGCACGCTTCCCAGGCGCCCTCCAGGTCGCATGTGGTCGTTTTGGGCTCCACATAGACCGTCGATTGGATGATGTAAATCTCAAAGTCCCCATAAGCCCGCATCCGGCGGCGAACATTTTGCCGGAGCTTATTTTCAAATTGTTTGCGGTTCTGTCCCTTCAGAACAATCTCGCCCAGCTTTAGTAAAAAGATCTCGTGCATGGGGTATCCTCCAATTTGATTCATTTCCGGATTATTTTACCACCTTTCCGCCGGATTGCCTAGTATTTTTTCAAAAAACTTCCCCTATGACCCTGCAAAAAGTCCTCATGTTCCTTCTAGTCGTATTGATGACGGTATGGTCCTTGTCTTTCCCGCCCCTTCCCATTGGGCGCAAAAAGAGACCCGGGCAATAAACCCGGGCCTCTCTGTGTATGATGTTAGGCCTCTTCCAGATAACGCATGATCATCTCTGCCACCTGAGCCCGGATGGCATCGCCTCTGGGCGCCAAACGGGTTTCGGTCACGCCGATGATGTGGCCCTCAGCCACCGCCCATGCCATAGCCTGGACAGCATACGCGCTGATGGCGGAGGCATCTGTGTAGGAAGACAGATCCGCCTTTTCACTGACATCCACACCGGCCATCTCGGAATAGCGGTACAGGAAGGTAACCATCTGTTCCCGCGTCATGTCGGAATCCGGCGCAAAGGTCGTGAGGGTGGTACCCTTGCCGATGCCGTTCTGGTAAGCCCAGACCACAGCCTGGTAGAAGAAACGATTTTCCTTTACATCCGTGAAGGGAACGGTTCCCTCTACCGCAGGGGATCCGGCCAGACGGTACAAAATGGTAATCATCTGTCCACGGGTCATCTTTGCAACAGGACTAAAGGTATTGTCACTGGTGCCGATCATGATCCCTCTGCTGGCCACATAATCCACTGCGTCATAATACCAGGCATCCGTCTTCACGTCCTGGAACTTGGTCTCTGCAGACTCCACAATGACTTCCATCGTGTTCAGGGTCGTCTGCAGGCCCTTCTTAAACGCCACCTGATAGGTGCCGGGGATCTCGGTGCTGAGGATGCCCTCATAATCCCGGACCACATTGCTGGCGGCGTACAGCTCCAGCTCCTGGAACCGAATGGCGCCCCATTGCGTATCTCCATAGCCCATATTCACCTTCAACCGGTAAATCTGCGCCGTGGGAGCGGCCGTCTCCAGCTCCTGATCCACGATGGCCTCGTGGTTATCGGTCACATGGGCGATGGTGGTCCAATTGGCGTCATTGCCCAAAATCGCAGCGTCGTTCTTGCCGTCGGAAGCCAGGAACTCCTCCTCGCTCATCCCCACTGCCTCGGTGTTCAAAACCTGAAGCTCAAAATCCACTGTATTGAACTCCATCGGCTCATTGTTGGCCTGGGCATGGGCAGTCACCCAGCGGCCCACCTGAACCGCCTCGGCGAGATGGAAGGCCACCCAGCCGCTGGCTCCGCTGGTGCACCACTTGGAGGAATAGGAGCCGTCAAAGAGCATAGAGGCTTCCTCGCCCGTATTCTGGGCGGTATAGCCCAGGACGGTGGCGTTCAGCGCGCGGTTGGTTTCCACATCCACCAGGTCGTCCGGCTGCTCAGGCTCGTTGATGTAATTGCCTTCCTCGTCCCGGATCTCCACATACACGTTGCTGGGTACGGCGCACAGGCCGGCCGCATCGTAGTCCTCGGCAATCCAGTCCTCTTCCACAATGGAGGAATACAAGGTGCCGCGTACTGTGGTGGAATGGAGATAGATGTTTTCAAAATAGTCCATGGTGCGGATATCACCGGAGTTCTTCCACACCTCTAAGGTTGCAGGCAGCTCGGCATAGACGATTTCAGGCCGCTGGCCGTCATACTTCAGGTTGGCAATTTCCGCCAAACCGTCGATGAAGGCGCGCTCCGGCGTCTTCTCAGACAGGTCGAACTTGCTGCCGGACAGGTCGAAGGTATCCAGCGCCGGATATTCGGCAGCTTCCCCTGCCGTCAGCATTGCCAGATTGCTGTTGTTTCCGTAGAAGTGCGTCAACTGGCTCAGACCGGTGATGTCGAAATCGGACATCTGCGTTCCGGTGAGAATCAGCTGCTGCAGAGCGGTGCAGCCGGACACATTCACCGTCATAGCCGGCGTGTTGTCCAGATACAACGTGGTCAGAGCGGTGTTGTCGCTCAGATTCAGCGTCTTCAGGCCGGCCAGAGAGGCAATCACGCCCTCTTCCACCTGGATCAGCTTGCTGTTTTCAGACAAATCCAGCTCTTCCAAATTGGCGGGGAGAACACCGGCCGCCAAAGCAGTCAGCTGAACATCCCGGGCAACGAGCTTCTTCAAATTCGTCAGCGTGGTCAGGGGAGACAGATCGGAAATCTGGGTCCCGGAGAGATTCAGCTCCGCCACGTTGACCAGCAGGTACATACCGGTCAGATCCTGAATTTCCAGGCCGGAGAGATCCAGCTCGCCGGACAGGGCAATCAGATCCCCATACGTATTGCCGCCCGCCTTTTCAAACAGGGCCTTGCGCAGCACTTCATCCGGAATGATCTCGTCGGCTACCGTCTCATCCAGGTCCACCAGCTGACCGTCCTGGAAGCGGAAGGTCACAGGCGTAGACCGGTTTCCATTCATATCCTCTACCACAACGGAAGCCAGCGTCAGGCCCTCCGGCATCGCAATGTCGTAAAGCTTATTGCCGCTGTGGCGGGAGTAAGTCGTGGTCACGCCGTCCATCGTCAAATACAGAGAAGTCCAGTCCTCGGCCAGAGGCGTGGTCAGACTGAATCTGCCGCCGTCGGCATGGACCCGAACCTCGCCGTCATAGGGCTCGCTGTAGTTGTCCGCCAGCTCGCCAAAATAGTACACTGTGGAGGCATTTTCGCCTGTCGTCGTCAGCGTCAGAAGATAGCGGCTGGAATCCTCCAGGCCAATGTCCAAAGTAGCGGTCTTCACGCCCTTGTCCACCGTAACAGAGGCGGGCGCGGTACGGTCGCTGTACCAGTAGCTCAGGGCCACCTGCACCTGGTCGAAGTCCACCTCGGGCTCGTCCCAGGTGACAACCAGCTTGCCGTCCCGGCTGACTGTCCGGACGTTGGTGACGTTTCCTTCCGTCTGCAGGGCGGCAAAAGCCGGCTCACTTTCGGACCCGTCGGCGCCCACAGCCCGGAGGTTCAGACCTACCACCTGGTCCCGGTCCTCCAGATTTTGGATGTACAGATTATCGGCATAGGCGCCGCTGACAAACCGCTCAGAGCCGTCTGCATACACAGCGTACACATGATACAGCTTCACGGTGTCGTAGTCCTCGTTCAGAGTCCAGGCAAGCTCAATCTCACCGGTGGTATCGAATACCTTATCCACCACAAAGCCCTCCGGAGCTTCCGGGGCATAGGACCGGCCGTCGGAGAGCTTCAGCTGACCCAGGTTCAGCTGATAACCGGTCACATCGGTTTCAGAGAGCACCTGCACACCAATTGCCGCGATATTTCTTCCGGCATAGGCAGACAGGTCGAATTCCACAGGCTGCCACCCGCTGGTCTGCTTCCCGGAATCCGCTACGGTCAGAATAACCGCATTCTCCGGAGCATCCTGGAAAATCAGAGCCAACGCCAGGGTAGAACCGTCGTCTGCAGAGGGCTTGTTGTAAACCAGCGACAGCGTGCTGTCCGCCGTCACTTCCAGATCGGTCTTGTACAGGTTGATCTTCTGCGCCTTGCCGGCCTCCAGGTCGCCGTAAATGGCCAGAGAAGAGCCGCCGTTGTAGGCGCCGATCTGCTCATAGTCAAAAGAGCCGGTGGTGCCGTCCAGCAGAACCTTTTCCTGCTCGGGGCCGTAGTCCCAATCCAGGTTCAGCGCGGTTCCTTCGCTCTCCACCCACCATTGCCAGGTGGGCATAAAGTCCTGCAGGTTCATGTTGGACCAGCCCATATCCCGGGAAACTTCGCCGTCCAGGAAATACTGCATGCCGTGACCGTTGTTGAAGTTGGTGATGAATACGGTCCCGTTAATGGCAGACCGCTCGGCAATGAAGTTGGACAGGCCGGGCCATACCACTTCCTCGCCCACTTCCACATCAGCGCGGTTCACGTTGTCCATGGAGTGATCCAGAACGCTCTCCTTGGGGCTGGTGTACCACATCCGCTCCCGCTCTTCGGAGATCCACTGATACCCGTCGGTGTAGCGGACATTGTCGGTCTTCCCGTACGCCTCATGGACAAAGTCGCCGCCCCAGAGAGCCAGGCTCATCTTGGGATTGCCGGTCTCATCCAGATACCAGTCGTCCAGGTATTCCACAGTCGCTTCGGACCGGCAGTAGCCGCTGGAATACAGCTCGCCGCCTTCAAACCGGCCCATGCCGCATTCGATGCCCAGGAAAACCGTCTCATAGGGATCCAGCCCCAGCTCTTCGGCATGCGCCACAGAGTTGTCGATCCGCTCCAAGTTCCACCAGTAGTTCAGCCAGATGGAGTCGGTGACCCGACCGTAGATCTCGTCTTGCACCCAGTGGCTGTTTTGACTGTTAAACTCATTGCGGTAGGAAACGCCGCCGTCGTCGTTGATGGAGTCATACCACTGAATGTAGCACCCCTGCTCCCGCATCCAGGCCATCATTTCCTTGAACACCGGGAAAAGGCTGCTGTCGAAGGCGCCTTCCTGGTTGATGAAGTAGCCGTCGAAGCCGTAGTAGTTCATCAGGTCAATGAGCTTCTGACCATAGGGGAAGTTGCCGTCCTCGTCTTTGTACAGCCACTCTTCGGTATACTGGGGATCTCTGGGGATAAAATACTCACCCAGGGCCCGGACACCATTTTTATGAGCGGCATTGACGAACGCGGCGATGGGGATGGCCACCACGCCGTATTCGTACCGGCCCTGCTCCGAGGCGGTCTCAGAGTCAAAGCCCGTGGTGGGCCGGCCGCCGGAGCCGATGAAATCGGTATACTGCCAGAACTTAAACAGGTTGTAATTGAACTCGTCGTAGTACTGGTTGCCGTTCCAGGGGGCCTCAGCGGTGTCGGTGGAACGGTAGTTGCCCATGGCCACGTTATAAACCAGGGCATCCGACTTCAGGTTGGGGTTGGCCTGCGTGGCTGCAAAGGGCTCGTTGCGCTCCTGCAGCGGAACCTGCGCCCGGAGTTCCTCACTGTAGTTGTCTGTCTCCGGGGACCAGTTCAGCACGTCTACAAAGCGGTAGCCGTGCTTCCATGGCTCATAGGAATTGCTGGTCTCGCCCTGGGCTTCCTCTTCCCCAGGCTCTGCGGCAGCGGCGGTAAGGCCAAGCGTCGGACATAACGACACCAGCATCACCGCAGCCAACACAAAGGCCAGCAGGCGTTTCATGTTGTCTTTCATTTGCTCTTCTCCTTACTTCTAAAATTTTATTAATACGCCGCCGGATCGAGTATACACGCTCTCCGGCGGCGAATTAAACCACCCGTTTCAGTTATGAAACGTTCTTATTTTACAGCCAAGCCGGAAAATATGCAATAACCCACAGGAAAAAACAGAGAAAATTGTACCAATTCCACAAAAATTATTCCCAGTTTTTGTGGAAAATATGGAGGCGTCTTCCAGATTCTGGAATTCTCAAACAAGTCGTTATGAAATTTTGCTTGACAATCTTTTTTCCATGGGGCATGATGAGAAAAAAGAAAGGGGTGCTTGGGATGAAAGAGCTACAGATTGAAAAAGAGGACGCCGGAATGCGGCTGGACCGGTATCTGGCCAAGGCGCTGCCTCTGCTTCCCGCCTCTCTGGCGCAAAAATACATTCGTATCAAGCGAATCAAACGCAACGGCGCTCGGGCGCAACGGGACGACCGGTTGGAAGAGGGGGATTTGCTCCAGCTATATATCAACGACGAGTTTTTTGACCGCCCCCGAGCAGACAACGCCTACCTCACCGTGACCAGTCCCAAGCTACATCTGATTTATGAAGACGCACATCTTCTTCTGGTGGACAAGCAGCCGGGCCTGGCCGTTCACCCTCACGACGGTGCGGAATACGGCAAAACCCTGATTGACCACATTCAGGCCTATCTCTATGCCAAGGGAGATTGGCGTCCCCGGCAGTCTACCTTCGTCCCTGCTCTGTGTAACCGGATTGACCGGAACACCGGCGGCATTGTCATTGCCGCCAAAAGCGCCGAGGCCCTGCGGATTCTCAATCAAAAGGTCCGGGACCGAGAGCTGGACAAGCGGTACCTGGCAGTCATTGAAGGGAGGATGCACCCCCCCGAAGGAACGCTGCGCGGACAAATTTTCAAAGACGCCGCGCAAAACCGGGTCTATGTGACGGACAAGCCCCAGCCCGGCTCGAAAACCGCCTTAACTCATTACCGCACACTCCAGGTCCGAAATGGTCTGTCGCTGGTGGAATGTCAGTTGGTAACCGGCCGCACCCATCAGATCCGCGCACAATTCGCCCACGCCGGACATCCCCTTCTAGGCGACGGAAAGTACGGAAAGCTGGGCAAGGACCACCAGCGCCGCTTCCAAGCCCTGTACGCCTACCAATTGACCTTTCAATTCACCACCGACGCCGGTTGTCTATCCTATTTAAACGGGCAAACATTTCAGGTGGAGGAGGTCCCCTTTGTCCGGGAATATTTTCACGAAAATGAGCCGAACCGGGCTTCGGAAAATTGTGACAAAATTTGTTGGGATTCTTATTGACAAAAGGGGGAATTTCATATATACATATACTGTTTGCATCCAAATGAGCAGGTGCAGCACATCTTATCAAAGGAATGGGGGAGGATAAATGTCCAAAGAACTCATCCGTCTGAAAAACCTGGTTATGGAATTCGACGGTGAACGAATTTTAGACAACATCAATCTCTACATTAACGATCACGAATTCTTAACCCTTTTAGGCCCATCCGGGTGCGGCAAGACCACGACGCTCAGAATCATCGGTGGATTTCTGACACCGACCTCCGGCGAGGTCCTGTTTGACGGCGCACGCATGAACGACGTCCCTGCCTACAAGCGGCAAATCAACACGGTGTTTCAGCGATACGCCCTGTTCCCCCATCTGGATGTGTACGACAACATCGCCTTCGGCCTGCGGATTGCAAAGCTCTCCAAAGCCGAGATTCACCAGCGGGTCACAGAGATGCTGGAGGTTGTCAGCCTGAAGGGCTATGAAACCCGAAAAGTTACCTCCCTGTCCGGCGGGCAGCAGCAGCGTGTCGCCATCGCCCGTGCCCTGGTCAACCGGCCTAAGGTACTGCTGCTGGACGAGCCCCTGGGCGCTCTGGACCTGCGGCTGCGCAAGGATATGCAAAACGAGCTTAAGCGCATTCAGCAGGCTATGGGGATTACCTTTATATATGTCACCCACGACCAGGAAGAGGCCCTGGCCATGTCCGACACCATTGTGGTCATGGACAAAGGCCGCATTCAACAGATTGGGCGGCCGGAGGATATTTACAACGAGCCGAAAAATGCCTTCGTGGCCGATTTCATCGGGGAAAGCAACATCCTCGACGGTATGATGCTGGACGACTGTCTGGTGAAATTTTTCGGCCGCACCTTTACTTGTGTCGACAAAGGGTTCGGCAAAAATGAACCCGTGGATGTGGTCATCCGGCCGGAGGACATCGACATTGTGGCTCCAGACGGCGGGCATCTCACCGGCACCGTCACCTCCGTCACCTTCAAGGGGTTAAATTACGATATCATCGTAGACTTCAAGGGCTTTAAATGGCTGATCCAAACCACGGATTATCATCCTGTAGGCGCCGTGATCGGCATCCGTTTGAACCCGGAGGACATCCATGTGATGCCCAAGAGCGAGTATTCCGGCCAGTTCGGCGACTACAGCTCTTACTCTGCGGAATACGACGAACTGACGGAGGACGCCGAAGATGCGGAAGAATAAAGCGGAACCCCGGCGGCGCCCCGGGGGATCCTTTCTCCTCACCGCGCCCTATGTCGTTTGGATGACGGTTTTCATCCTCATTCCCCTGGGCGTTGTGGTATTCTATGCCCTCACGGATCCCGCCACCGGCATGTTTTCCCTGCATAATCTGGGCAAAATTTTTACCGGGTCCTTTCCCCGGATTTTCGGCCGCTCCGTTTGGTACTCCTTAGTGGCTTCCCTCATCTGCCTGGTCATCGGCTATCCCGTGGCCTATTGGATTGCCCGGCAGAAGGCCGGCGTACAGCGTTTTCTGTATCTGCTGGTGATGCTTCCCATGTGCATGAGCTTTTTGCTCCGCACGTTGGCCTGGGTGGGGCTGCTGCGGGACACCGGCATCATTAATCAGTTCCTGGGCCTTTTCGGCATCGGGCCCCTGCCTCTGATCCGTACCACCGGCGCCGTCATACTGGGTATGGTATACAACTACCTGCCCTACATGATCCTGCCGCTCTATACCATCATCGTAAAAATCGATCCCCTGCTCATTGAGGCGGCAGAGGATCTGGGATGCAGCAGCCGGCATGTGTTTACCCGGGTGATCATTCCGTTGTCCATGCCGGGCATCATTTCCGGCGTCACGATGGTTTTCGTCCCTGCTGTTTCTACCTTCTATATCTCTCAAAAATTGGGCTCTACCGGAACCACGATGATCGGAGACGTCATTGAAAGTCAGTTTAAAAGCGCCAACAATCCCAATTTGGGCGCGGCCCTGTCTCTGGTGCTGATGCTGCTCATCTTCCTGTGTGTGTGGCTGATGAACCGGTTCGCCGGCAGTGACAGCGAAGGGAGGGTCATGGTATGAAAAAGCTGAATAAAGTCTATACCGCTCTGATCTTTCTCTTTCTGTATCTGCCCATGTTTGTCCTCATCGTGGCCTCCTTCAATACCGGTAAAGACATTACCGATTTTGAAGGCTTCACTCTGTCCCAATACGCCGAGCTGTTCCGGGACCACAAGCTCCTTCCTCTGCTGGGCAACTCCCTGGAAATGGCTTTGCTGTCCAGTCTCATTGCCACCGTCATGGGCACGGCGGCCGCCATGGGCATTCATCGCATGCGTCCCCGGCTCCGGTCCGCCATTCTGACTGTAACCAACATCCCCATGACAAACCCGGATATCGTCACAGGCGTCTCTCTGTCCCTGTTGTTTGTGTTCATTGGCGCGCTCATGCGAAATAACACCATCCTGGGATTCTGGACGCTTCTAATTGCCCATGTGACCTTCAATCTGCCTTACGTCATTCTCAACGTCATGCCAAAATTGACGCAAATGGACCCGGCGCTCCATGAAGCGGCTCTGGATCTGGGGTGTACGCCTTTCCAGGCTTTTCGCAAGGTCACCCTATACGAGATCATGCCCGGCGTCATTTCCGGCGCCATCATGGCCTTTACCATGAGTCTGGATGACTTCGTCATCAGCTATTTCGTCTACGGGCCGTCCTATGTCACGCTGCCGGTGGAGATTTACAATTACACGAAAAAGCCTTTGCAGCCCAAAATTTACGCTCTGTTTACTCTGCTGTTCGCCATGATTTTGCTGCTGATGATTCTCATGAACGTGCTGCAGGCCAGGGCCGAACGGCGGAAAAACCTGCAACACACAGGCCGTGCCGTCACGCCATAATTTTAGGAGGGATTTTATTATGAAAAAAAGATTTGCTCTGCTTCTGGCTGCCTCGCTCATTCTGGGCAGCCTCGCCGGCTGCGGCCGGTTTGCCACCACCGCCGCCACCGACCCGTCTACCGGAGACGGCGCCACCTCGGGCTCTGCCGATGGGCAGGAGGTCACCATCAATGTGTACAACTGGGGACAGTACATTGCCGAGGGCGATGAAGGCTCGATCGACGTCATTGCCGAATTTGAAAAGGCCTATCCCAACATCCATGTAAACTACACCACATACGACTCCAACGAAACCATGTACTCCAAGCTGAAAACCGGCGGTATTTCCGTGGACGTCATCATCCCCTCGGACTATATGATTGCCCGCCTGATCGACGAGGATATGCTGCTGCCCCTCAATTTCGACAACATTCCCAACTACCAATACATTGACGAAATGTACAAGAACACCAGCTACGACCCGGAAAACCAGTATTCCATTCCCTATACCTGGGGCACCGTCGGCATTATTTACAACACCAAATACGTCGATGAGGCGGATGTAACCGGCTGGGAGCTCCTGTGGAACGAGAAATACAGCGGAAAAATTCTCATGTTCGGCAACTCCCGGGACGCTTTCGGCATCGCGGAATATCTTCTGGGCTACGATGTGAACACCACCGATGATGCCGAGCTCCAGGCCGCCGCTCAAAAGCTCACGGAGCAAAAGCCTCTGGTCCAGCAGTATGTCATGGACGAGATCTTCGATCTGATGGAAAACGAGGAGGCTTGGATTGCCCCCTACTACGCCGGGGACTACCTGACTATGGTGGCCGAAAATGAGGATCTGGCATTCTATCACCCCAGCCAAGGCTTCAACCTGTTTATCGACGCCATGTGTATTCCCAGCTGCTGTCAAAATAAGGAGGCTGCCGAGACCTTCATCAACTTCCTGTGTGAGCCGGAGATCGCCGGTGGAAACATGGACTGGATCGGCTACGGCACTCCGGAGAGCGCAGCAAAAGAATTCATAGATCCGGAAATGACATCCAGCACCGTTGCATATCCCAGCGATGAGGTCCTGTCCAAGGGCACCAGCTTCCTGTTCCTCCCCGCCGACGTCAATCAGCGGATGGAAGAGCTGTGGCTTCAGGTAAAAACCGACTAAAAAGAAACACCGGGGCTGTCTCACCATGATATGCTGAGACAGCCCCGCGCCGTTTTTCTCCTTGCAAATTCTTGGGAAAGAGGCAATCCGGTATGAAACATACGGCAAAGAAAAAAGCAATCTCCGGCATCTTTTTGCTCCTCTGGCTGGGCTTCATTTGGGGCAATTCCCTATTGCCGGGGACGGACTCCGCCGCAGTCAGCGGGTTTGTTGGGGAGCTGCTCTCCCTGGTGTTCGGTCCCTGGGTCCTGGAAGCCACCTACCTGCTGCGGAAATTGGCCCATTTTACAGAGTTCGCCCTGCTGGGCGGCCTGCTGGCCTGGAACGGCAAGCTGTGGCAAAAGCCGGGCGCAGCGCTTCCCGCCCTGGCCGGGCTTCTGGCAGCTATGACCGATGAATCCATTCAGCTTCTCTCCCCGGGCCGGGCCTCTATGGTCACCGACGTTTGGATTGATTTTGCCGGCGTTGTCACCGGCATCACCATTTACCGTCTCCTGTCCCGCCGAAAAATCACTCGCTAATCCCGGCGTACCGGCCTTTGCAGCCGTACTCACAGATCTTTATCCGGCTCCTGCACTTGATTTTGAACAGGACGTTGCCCGGTTTTAAGTATCTTTAAGGTAGCCGTGCTACACTGGTGGGGAAAGGCTGGAAGCTATGATGCAACGGCATGCCTTCCGCCTTTTTCTCCTTTGCGCTACTTCATCTCTTTCTCTGGCGCGCGGGTGTCCCGTCCCGAACACCCGCGCCGACAAAAACGCCGCCTCCGGTGGAGAGGCGGCGTTTTTGTATGCTCACTTTGCTTTGGTCTCGCAGTACAGGCACCGGTAAGTCCGGGTTTTGGGGTCGGTGAGGCGGAATACATGGGGCAGCTCCTGCTCCGTTGAGGAAATACAGCGGGGATTTTTACAGAAAATTACATTGGTCAGCTGTTCCGGCAGAGTCAGCTGCAATTTTTTGACAATCACGCCGTCTCGGATGATCGCCACGGTGACACCAGGGTCCACATAGCCCAAAATATCCATATCCACATGAAAATCTGTGTCAATTTTCAGGATGTCCTTTTTCCCCATTTTCTGACTGACGGCGTTTTTGATGAGCGCCACAGAGCAATCCAGCTGGTCCAGCTTCAAAAGCCGGTAGAGCTCCATCCCTTTTCCGGCCGTAATGTGATCGATGACAATCCCGTCTTTAATGGAATCAATGTTCATACTTACACCTCCAACAGCTTCAAAATCAGAGCCATGCGCATATATTTTCCGTTTAAAACCTGCTTGAAATAGCAAGCTCTGGGGTCTGCGTCAATGGCCACCGCAATCTCATTGACCCGGGGCAGCGGGTGCAAAATTGCCAGGTCCTGCTTGGCGTTTGTCAGCTTTTCCGGCGTCAAAATGTAGCTGTCCTTCAGGCGAAGATAGTCCTCCTCATTGAAAAACCGTTCCCGCTGGACACGGGTCATGTATAAAATATCCAGCTCCGGCATCACCGACTCCAGATCCGTGGTCTGGACGTAGGGGATCCCCTTGTCCTTCATCCCCTGCTTGACATAGCTGGGAACCTTCAGCTCCTCCGGGGAAATCAGGACAAATTTCACACCGGCGTACCGGCTCATGGCGTCAATCAGAGAGTGCACCGTCCGCCCAAATTTCAAGTCTCCGCACAGTCCCACAGTCAGATTCTCAAATCCGCCTTTTTCCCGGTAAATGGTCAGCAGGTCGGCCAAGGTTTGGGTGGGATGATTGTGCCCGCCGTCGCCTGCGTTGATCACCGGAACCGTGGCATTCATGGCCGCCACCAGCGGAGCTCCCTCCTTGGGATGGCGCATGGCGATGATATCCGCATAGCACGAAACCGTCTTCGCCGTGTCCGCCACACTCTCGCCCTTGGCGGCGGAGCTGCTTTGCGCTTCAGAAAAGCCCAGCACGTTCCCGCCCAGCTCATACATGGCCGCTTCAAAGCTGAGCCTGGTTCGGGTAGAAGGCTCAAAAAACAGGGTAGCCAGTTTCAACCCCCGGCATTTTTCGCTGTACTTTTTGGGGTTGGCAATGATGTCGTTGGCTGTGGCAATGAGCTCGTCCAGCTCCTCCACCGTCAGATCCAAAATGTTGATAATGCTTCTCATTTCGTACCTCCAATCCAGCTCTCATCCTCGGGACAATCCCGGAACGCCAACAGGCGGGCCACATCCTCCGGTTGAATGTACCCCTCCTCCGCTGCCACCCGGGCAATCTCATCGAAGTTGGTGAGGCTGATATTTTTTACGCCGGCCTCCGCCAGGCGGACCAAACCCTTCTTCATCCCATAGGTGAAGATGCTCACGACACCGAGGACCTGCGCGCCGGCCTCCCGCAGGACGTGAACCACTTCCAGAACGCTGCCGCCGGTGGAAATCAGATCCTCCACCACCACCACCTTCTGTCCAGGCAGAAGCCTGCCCTCAATTTGGTTCTTTCTTCCATGATCCTTGGCGCCGCTGCGGACATACCCCATGGGCAGGCCCAGAAGATGGCCGGTAATGGCGGCATGGGCGATGCCCGCCGTAGAGGTCCCCATCAGGACCTCCGCCTCCGGGTAGTGCTCCCGGATCAGCCCGGCCAACCCCTCCTCCACATCGCTGCGAACCGAAACATCCGTCAGAGTCAGCCGGTTGTCACAGTACACCGGACTTTTGATGCCGGAAGCCCAGGTGAAGGGCGCATCGGGCCGGAAAAAGACCGCCTGAATTTTCAGCAGGCCCTTGGCAATTTGTACAGAACGCTCCATCTTATCCTCCTGTTCATTTTTTTACTTAGTCTCCTAAAAATTCCGCCAGGCACCGTTCATAAGCGGCAACCGGGTCCGCCGCCTGGGTAATGGGACGGCCGACGACAATGTAATCCGAGCCGATTTGCCGGGCCAGGGCCGGGGTTGTGACCCGAACCTGATCTCCAACCTCTCCGCCGGCAAAGCGCACGCCGGGCGTCACCGTGAGAAAGTCCCGACCGCAGGCTTCATGGACCGCCTTTGCCTCCAGAGGCGAGCAGACCACGCCGTCCAATCCGGCCTCCCGGGCCAGTCCGGCATAGTGCAGCACCACCTCCGGCAGCGGCCGCTCGATCAGCAGCTCCCGCTCCATCCGCTGCTGATCGGTAGAGGTCAGCTGCGTAACGGCAATGAGCAGAGGCCGGGTGCCGTCAGGCCGGGTCAATCCCTCCAGAGCCGCCTCCATCATCGCCTTGGTTCCGGCCGCATGGAGGTTCACCAGGTCTACCTCGAGACGGCTCAACACGGCCATGGCTTTTTTCACCGTGTTGGGGATGTCATGGAGCTTCAAATCCAAAAAGATCCTGTGCCCCCGCTCCCGGATCTCCCGGACCATTCCGGGGCCCTCCGCGTAGTACAGCTCCATCCCCACTTTGACAAACGGCTTTTTCCCTGTAAACCGGTCCAGGAAGGCCAGCGTCTCCTGTCTGCCCGGAAAGTCACAGGCTACGATTACATCTTTCCCCATGATGTGCACCTCCTATAATTTCTGACAAATCCTTAATATGATACTGCTCCATGACCAGGGGCAACTCCTCCACCATGCGCTTGCAGGCAAAGGGATCGGTCAAATTGGCTGCGCCCACCTCCACGGCTGTGGCTCCGGCCAGCATCAGCTCCAGCACGTCCCGGGCAGACGACACACCGCCCATGCCCACAATCGGGATAGATACCGCCTCATAAACCTGATACACCATACGCACCGCCAAAGGGAAGATGGCCGGACCGGACATTCCCCCGGTGGTATTGGCCAGCAGAGGACGCCGCCGCGCCAAATCCAAGCGCATCCCCAAAACCGTGTTGATGAGGCTGATCCCGTCTGCGCCGGCTTCCTCACAGGCCCGGGCGATGGCGGCAATATCCGTCACATTGGGCGACAGCTTGACCAGAACCGGCTTTGTGGTAACCGCCTTGACTGCACGGGTCACCGCCGCCGCGCTGGCCGGGTCCGTGCCGAAGCTCATGCCGCCGCCGTGGACGTTGGGGCAGCTGACGTTTACCTCCAGCCAGCCCACCTGCTCCTGGCCGTCCAGCTTCCGGCAGACCTCCACATATTCCTCCAGGGAAAAGCCCGACACATTGGCCATCACGGGCTTGTGGAAGTACGTCTTCATCTGCGGCAGCTCATAAGCCAGCACGTGATCAATTCCCGGATTTTGCAGGCCCACCGCATTGAGCATGCCCGCCGGACACTCGGCAATCCGCGGCGTTGGATTTCCAAACCGGGGCTGCAAGGTGGTCCCCTTAAAGGAAAAGGTACCCAGCAGATTGATATCATATAAGGCCGCAAACTCTGCCCCGTATCCAAAGGTCCCCGAAGCGGGAATCACCGGGTTGTCCAAACACAGGCCGCACAGGTTTACCTTCAGATTCACAGAATCACCTCCTCCCGGTCAAACACCGGTCCGTCTTTGCACACCCGCCGGGGACCGAGCCTGGTCTGGATGGTACATCCCATGCAGGCCCCGAAGCCGCAGCCCATCCGCTCTTCCAGGCTATACTGGCCCGAAGTTCGGGCCGCCTGCTCCACAGCCCGGAGCATGGGCAACGGGCCGCAGGTGTAGAAAAAGGTGTAAGGACGGTCCATCGCATCCGTCACAAAACCCGGGCGTCCATAGGAGCCGTCCACCGTAGTGACGGTCACGTCCGCACCTAAGCGGCGAAACGCCTCCTCATAGAACACCTCCTGTTTGGTGTTAAAGCCTAAAATCACCTCCGGCCGTTTCCCCTGCCGCACCAGAGTCCGGCAGAGGCCGTACAGAGGCGGCACACCGACGCCGCCGCCCAAAAGCAAGGGATGTTCCCCCGCCCGGCTCACGTCATAGCCGTTGCCCAGCCCTGTAAGCAAATTCAGCCTGGTCCCCGGGGACATCCGCGCCATCTCCTCCGTCCCCCGGCCCACCACCTTGTACACCAAGGTCAGCCGTTCCGCCTCCCAATCGCAGACGGAAATGGGGCGCCTCAGAAACAAACCGGGCAGCTGCACCTCCACAAATTGGCCGGGCACTTGGATGTCCGCCGTGTTCCCCTGTAACGTCATCTCAAATACGGCATCCGTCAACGGGTGATTCTCCACAACCGTAAAAAGCTCCTCGTTCATGACTCTCTCCTTCCCAACACTCCAGCTCCGTCCCCCGCTCATGCAGATCCTCCGGGCGATGCATCTATGGTAGAGACCCCGATGGCAGTCTCCTCCAGCACATCCAAAAGAACCCGCACCGTGTCCAGAGACGTAAACATCGTGACATTATTCTGAACCGTCACCTGACGCATCGCCCGGCCGTCGGCCAGGCCTTTGGCGTCTCCGGGGTCCTGGGTGTTGATGACATAATTGACAAACCCAGCGCGAATGGACTCAAAAATCTCCTGGCTTCCTCCGTGAATCTTTCCCACGGAATGGGTGCGGATGCCGTTCGCCTTGAGAAACCGGGCGGTCCCCTCTGTGGCCTGAATGTTGAAGCCCATTCGGTAAAACCGGCGCACCAGCGGCAGGGCCTCCTCCTTGTCCCGGTCCGCCACAGTGACAAACACCGTGCCATAGTTGGTCACATGCATGCCGGAGGCCTGCAGCGCCTTATACAGGGCTCTGGTCAGACGGTCGTCATAGCCAATGGCCTCTCCGGTGGATTTCATCTCCGGAGACAGGTAGGCATCCAGCCCCTGCAGCTTGGAGAAGGAGAAAGCCGGCGCCTTGACATACCATCGTTTCTTTTCCGGCGGATACAGCCGGTCAATCCCCTGATCCCGGAGGCTCTGACCCAGAATCACCCGGGTACCGATGTCCGCCAGGGACCAGCCGGTCGATTTGGAAAGAAACGGCACCGTACGGCTGGACCGGGGATTCACCTCAATCACATAGACCCTTTGCTCCTGATCCACAATGAACTGGATGTTATACAAACCCACAATGCCAATGCCCAACCCCAGCACCCTGGTATACTCCAAAATCTTCTCCTTCACCGCCTCCGGCAGGCTAAAGGAGGGGTACACGGAAATGGAGTCGCCGGAGTGAATGCCTGTGCGTTCTACCAGCTCCATAATGCCCGGCACAAATACATCCCGGCCGTCACAGACCGCATCCACCTCCACCTCTTTCCCGCGAATATACTTGTCCACCAAAACCGGTTTATCCGCGTCCATTTCCACTGCGGTTTTTAAATACTGCCGCAGAGCGGCTTCGTCGGAAACGATTTGCATGGCCCGTCCGCCCAAAACGAAGCTGGGGCGCACCAGAACCGGGTAGCCAATTTCCGACGCCGCCAAGACGCCCGCCTCAATCTCCGTCACCGCCCGGCCGGGGGGCTGGGGGATCCCCAGCTCCTGCAGGATCCGCTCAAAAGCATCCCGGTTTTCCGCCCGCTCGATGGCGGCGCAATCGGTCCCCATGAGCACGACTCCCCGGTCCAGCAGCGGCTGCGCCAGGTTAATGGCCGTCTGGCCGCCTAAGGCGGCAATGACGCCCTTGGGCTTTTCCAGCTCCAGAATGTTCATCACATCCTCGGGACACAGAGGCTCAAAATAGAGCTTGTCCGCCGTGGTGTAATCGGTAGAAACCGTCTCCGGGTTGTTGTTGACGATGATTGCCTCAAAACCGGCCTGCCGGATTGTCATGACGGCATGGACTGTGGAGTAATCAAACTCCACCCCCTGTCCAATCCGAATGGGACCGGAGCCCAAAACCAGGATTTTTTCCTTTTCCGACACCCGGGACTCATTTTCCTCCTCATAGGTGGAATAAAAGTACGGCACGTAGCTGTCAAACTCCGATGCGCAGGTATCAATCATCTTGTACACCGGAAACAAACCGTGCTCCCGGCGGAAATCAAACACATCCAGCTCCTCCGTCCGCCACAGGCGGGCAACCCAGGAATCGGAAAATCCCATGGCCTTCGCCTCCCGCAAAACCGACACGTCGTAAGGCGCACCCCGGAGCCGGGTTTCCATGGCCGTAATCGCCTGAATCTTGTGGAGGAAAAAAGGGTCTATCTTGGTTCGGTCGGCCGTGACGCCGATATCCACGCCCAGGCGCAGCAGCTGCGTCACGGCATAAATCCGGTCGTCCCGGCCCTCTTGAACATAGTCCAAAAGCTGTTCCGACGTCCAGGGATCAAACTTGGGCATATGCAGATGACACACACCAATCTCCAGGGAACGAACTGCCTTTAAAAGACTCTCCTCGAACGTCCGGCCTATGGCCATTACTTCGCCGGTGGCCTTCATCTGAGTCCCCAGCCGGTTCTCCGCTGTGTCGAACTTGTCAAAGGGAAACCGCGGCATTTTGGTCACCACGTAATCCAACGCAGGCTCAAAGCAGGCCGGCGTGTTTGCCAAAGAAATTTCCTCCAGGGTCATTCCCACAGCAATCTTGGCTGAAACCCGGGCTATGGGATAGCCTGAAGCTTTGGAGGCCAAAGCGGAAGACCGGGAAACCCGGGGATTGACTTCAATGACATAATATTGGAAGGAAAGGGGGTCCAGGGCAAACTGGACGTTGCAGCCCCCCTCAATTTGTAGCGCCCGGATGATCCGCAGAGCGGCATCCCGGAGCATGTGATACTCTTTGTTGGTTAAAGTCTGGCTGGGACAAACCACAATGGAGTCTCCGGTGTGGATGCCCACCGGGTCCAGATTTTCCATATTGCAAATGGTAATCGCCGTATCCGCCCGGTCCCGCATGACTTCATATTCTATTTCCTTATAACCTTTGATACTCTTCTCCACCAACACCTGACACACAGGCGACAGGCGCAGGGCGCTCCGCAGCAGCTCCCGACACTGTGCTTCGCTGTCCGCAAAGCCGCCCCCGGTGCCGCCCAATGTAAACGCAGGCCGCAGAACCACAGGATAGCCAATCCGCGCCGCTGCTTCCAAGCCCTCTTCCACCGAAGAGGCAATTTCCGAAGGCAGCACCGGCTCGCCCAATTCTTCGCACAATGCCTTAAACAGCTCCCGGTCCTCTGCCCGGCGAATGCTCTCCGAAGGCGTGCCCAGCAGCTCTGCCCGGCACTCCTTCAACACGCCTTTGCGCTCTAAGTCCATGGCCAGGTTCAGCCCCGTCTGGCCGCCGATGCCCGGCAACACCGCATCCGGCCGCTCATGCCGGAGGATTTTACTCACGTACTCCAAAGTCAGCGGCTCCATGTAAACCTTGTCGGCCACAGCGGTGTCGGTCATGATGGTAGCGGGATTGGAGTTGCACAAAACCACCTCGTATCCCTCTTCCTTCAGAGCCAGACAGGCCTGAGTTCCGGCATAGTCAAACTCCGCCGCCTGTCCGATGACAATGGGACCGGAGCCAATTACCAATATCTTTTTTAAATCGCTACGCTTGGGCATGAAATTTGGCCTCCTCCATGGCGGTCAGGAACCGGTCAAACAAATATCCACTGTCCTGAGGTCCCGGCGCGCTCTCCGGGTGATACTGCACACTGAATACCCGGTCCGCAGCGCACTGCAGACCCTCCACCGTTTGATCCAGCAAATTGATATGCGTAATCTCCAATCCCGTCCCCGCTACCGATTCCGGCACAACGGAATAGGAATGATTCTGGGAGGTCATCTCCACCCGGCCCCGAATCAGGTCCTTCACCGGGTGATTGCCGCCCCGGTGGCCGAACTTCATCTTTTGGGTTCGCGCTCCGTAAGCCAGCCCGATGACCTGGTGGCCCAGACAAATGCCGAACATGGGGTATTTCCCCCGCAGAGCCCGGACCGCCTCCACAACCGGCGTCACATCCTCCGGATCGCCGGGGCCGTTGGACAGAAAGATACCGTCGGGACGCAGAGCCTCCATCAATTGAGCGCTGGTGTTCCAAGGCACCACCGTCACGTTGCAGCCCCGCGCCTTCAGCGATCGGACAATGTTCAACTTCATTCCGCAATCCACGGCCACCACATGAAACCGGGGATTTGCCGTCCTGGCATACCACGGTTTTTGACAGCTGACCCGGCTCACCTGGTCCCGGGAAAGGCTGGTCCCCTGTAAAATGGCCATTGCCCGGGACTTTGGCATGGAGGCGGAACAAATCAGCGCTTTCTGGGTCCCCTGAGTCCGAACAGTCCGGGCGATGGCTCGGGTATCTACGCCGGAAATGCCGGGAATCTGATACTCCTCCAGCACCTCGCCTAAGGTTTTCGTACTGCGGAAATTGGACGGCGTGCCGCAATAATCCCGCACCACCAGGCCGCCTAAGGTGGGAGTCTTCGTCTCGTAGTCCTCATCCGTCATCCCGTAATTGCCGATCAGAGGGTAAGTCATCACCACCATCTGATCGGTATAAGAGGGATCGGAGACAATCTCCTGATAGCCCACCATAGAAGTTTGAAACACCAACTCGCAGACCCGGTCGCAGGCAGCGCCGAAGCCGGCGCCCAGATACTCCGTACCGTCAGCCAGCACCAATTTTCGGTTTATTGCTCCAGCCATACCAGCTTTCCTCCTACCACGGTCGCCTTGCAGCGGCCGAAAACCGTCTCTCCGGCAAAGGGCGTTGCCCGCCCCATGCTCTGAAACCCCGCCGGGTCGACGGGGTACGACGCATCCAGATCCCAAATGCTGTAGTCCGTCCCTCCGGGTAAACCGAACCGGGCCCTGGGCGCGGCGCTCATCCGATCCACCAGCTTCTCCAGGGGCAAAAGGCCCGGCCGCACCAGCCCGGTGTACAACACCGGAAACGCCGTTTCCAGACCCACCACTCCCATGAGGCTCTTCTCCAGGCCCCGGCTTTTTTCCTCGGCGCTGTGGGGCGCATGGTCTGTGGCAATCATATCAATGGTTCCATCCAGCAGGCCCGCCAGCAGCGCCTGCTGGTCCTCTTCCCCCCGAATGGGCGGATTCATTTTAAAGCGGCCGTCCTCCTGGAGCATTTCGTCGTTCTTCAGCAGGTAATGCGGAGCCGTCTCGCAGGTGACGTCCAGGCCCTTCTTCTTGGCCTGACGGATGAGTTCCACAGTCTCCTTGGTGGAAACGTGACACACATGGTAAGCGCAGCCGGTTTCCTCCACCAGGCGCAAATCCCGCGCCACCGGCCCCCACTCACTTTCTGAGCAGATGCCCCGATGGCCGTGCCGCCGGGCATAGGCTCCGTCGTGGATGTAGCCGCCGCGCAGCAAGCGGTTATCTTCACAGTGCGCCGCCACCACCTTGCCCAGACGCTTCGCCTCCTGCATCGCCCGGCGCATCAGCTCCTCCGACTGAACGCCCCGCCCGTCATCGGAAAAGGCCACAACCTGCGAAGCCAGTCCCTGCAAGTCCGCCAGAACCTCGCCCTGCTCTCCAACCGTCAGCGCGCCGTAAGGGTGAACCCGCACCAGCGCATCCCGGGAAATGGCCGCCAGCTCCGGGGCCAAATGCTCCGGACTGTCCGGCACCGGATCCAGATTCGGCATCGCGCACACATCGCTGTATCCCCCCCGGGCAGCGGCCCGGGTGCCGGTGGCAATGGTCTCTTTATAAAAAAATCCCGGTTCCCGAAGATGTACATGTACATCCACAAGACCCGGCAATAAAAAGCAACGATGAAACTCCAAAACGGAAACACTACCGCCCCGGTTGGAACGGGGTTCCATACAGGAAAGCTCCAAATCCTGGGGCAAAAACTTCTCCCCGTTCCATACATAAGCGTCTTTCAAGCGAATGACCATGGGAATTCCCCTTCCTGCCCAAAAATTCTCATTAGGCGGATTGTACCATATTTTGTCCGGTGCTGTCAAGAGAAAATATTTCTTCGTTGACAAACCCGCTTTTCCTGTCGTCCCCGCAGCACATCAGCATTTTCGTCCCATGGCAAAAAAGAAACTCTTCTACAGCTGTCACAAAATAGAGAATCCGAACCTCATTCCTATCAGGAAAAGATTCGGATTTTATTGGTTTGGCATGAGTGGCAATCTGGAACCGATCAACTTGCAGCTTAAAATGAGAAGAAATCAAAGCCCGGCATAGCAGGTTTTATTGAAAGACAGGAGCGCTCTCTGACTATAAAAAAGTCGGAACAAGCAATACAAAGCTTGCTCCGACGTGAAACTAAAGACCTATTTTGATACGAAATGCACACTCTTTTGACCTTTCTTTATACGGCATGAGAAATAATTTAAAAGTGCGCATGCCGCAGAACAATCAAATAGTCTTATGATAAATTTTTTCTATTGAACCCCATGGAGCAATGGTCCGATCAACAATGCAAAAACCATATTTTTCATATAGATTCTCGTGATCACTGACCAAGTATACATCGTTAAATCCTATTCCTTTGAGATACGATATCGCAAACTGAATAAGTTTTTGACTAAGGCGATTGCCACGATGTTCTTCTCCAACAAATATATACCCAATATAAGGGGTATATGGAACATTGTGGATACAGTCTGCCTCGGCAACGGTACAATAGCCACAGATTTGCTCTCCTTGATGAGCAATAATTACGCGCTCCCAATTCGTAAACACATCGGCTTCCATATCATGAGCCAAAGATTTTCCTGCTGGCCACGAACAAGCGGCAGCGTATTTCCTTACTTTTTCCCACAAATTATCACTTAATGAAGTTATCAATTCAAATTCCAATAGTAAACTCTCCTGGGAAATATTAAAAAATTAACACCAGCCCTGATACTCATTGCATCAAAATTGGTGTCCAGTATTGTAAGCAGCGACCTACTTTAATACCAAATGCACACCCCTATGACCTTTCATTAAAAGGTGTCGGATACTGTTAAAAAGTGTACACCCCATCAGGCGACACATTTTTTAATTCCATTTCAAGCACATCTGCATACTGTTGTATAACATTGCCTAACTTCTCTGATAAATCCTGTAACTCAGTATCTTCCTGAAATTTTTGCGGATTTCTTCTGACGGCCAAGGCGATTTCGAGCGCATCAGTGTCGGGAAACAAGCAGTTTTGCAGCGCCCACTCACCAGCAGCCGTTTTGGAAATAATTTTCCCGGCACGAAGTGTGTAAATGCATCTGGCAATATCCAGAAGCCAACCAAAAGAATAGATATTTCGTCTGGTACTGTTTGCATATTTCCGAATCGTCTCGTAATGAGTCTGTATATTTGCTTTTAAATCTGCAAAAGAGGGGTATGTCAGTTGTTCACGAATATCTTTTCCATATAAGAGACGGCCATAGTCAAACAGTTCTTTCATGCAACATGCGTCAAAATGATAGCTGTCGGTAATTCTTTGTCCACTTGTGCCCCAATAGACAACTCTATCCGGAACTTTGTGAATAAATGCGTTTAGTGTCAACATGCCGCCCTCAAAGCAACGGTAAAACGGGTTGCCAAACTCTTCGGCAGTGATACTCTGCCGAAGACAAACGAGTTCGTCAGCCTGTTGTTCGGAAATAGGCTTTACAGTTAAAACGATAATATCTATATCGCTCCAACCGTATTGAAAATCATCTAACACATAAGAACCATAAATGTAAACAGAAGGACCGTTAAGCGAAAGAATATCGGCAATTCGGGTAGTCATATTTTTTATTGCAGCATTTAATTCCACTTTCATTTCCTCCTACATATTTCTAATATAAAAACGGGCACCAATCTTGATACTCATTGTATCAAGATTGGTGTCCAGTTATGGTGCGCGAGGCGGGACTTGAACCCGCACGTGCGTAATGCACACTAGAACCTGAATCTAGCGAGTCTGCCAATTCCACCACTCGCGCGTTTTTCATTTTCGCAGTCATTCCTGACCGCTTCCCTATACTATCACGGGAGGTTCGATTTGTCAACACTATTTTTTTATTTTTCCTGCTTTTTTGCGCTCGCCCTTCCCCGCGCCGGAACTGGGAAGCACGGCCGCCGGCGCCGGCTCCTCTATTTCCCATCCGGGGATCCGCCAAAACGGAAAAACGCCCCGGCTTGCATCAAAAAGGACAGCCCCGAACCGCAAACCAATTCGAGGCTGTCCGCCGGTCATTCCACCAGACCGTATTTGACCTGTATCCGTTCCAGCTTTTCCAGCATCGGCTCTCCTGCCAACCACAGGAAAAAAACCGTCGCCGCCGCGTGCACACAGTCCATGGGAAAGCCGGAAATATAATAGGGCAACAGCAGCTCCCAGCTTACGGTGTCGCTCCACATCAACAGGGACGTCGCATTCATAATGCCGCCGTAAATGATGATAACGGCCAACGCGCCGAAGACACATAGGCTCCCACGGCTGCGGCGAAGGAGTCCCTTTTGAAATAGTACCCCTGCCAAAAAACCGGCGATTCCCATGCTAAACATCTGCCAGGGCGTCCATGGCCCTTGAGAGAAGAGCATGTTGGACAACAGCATGGTCACAGCCCCCACCAGAAAGCCCGTCTCCCCGCCGAAGGCCACACCGGCCAGGATTGTCAACGCCATAACCGGTTTAAACTGAGGCAGCATAAAAAAGGCCGCCCGGCTTGCCACACCCATGGCGCACAACACCGCCACCACAGTCAACTCCCTGGCCTGGGGTTTGCGGCCTTCAAAGATCAGGAAGAAGGGCAGCATGCACTCCAGCATTACCAGAAGCGCCGTCACATAGTATTTCCGGTTTCCCAGATAGTGAACGCCTGCGTATAGCGTCACCGGGATCAGCAGCAGAATCATGACTGCCGCCGCCACCGTTCGTTTCGCCAGCTTTCGTTTCCCCTTTGGCGTTCTGACCGGAAGCTGCGGTTTGGAACGGCGGCCAATTGCCGCTGCAAACACAAACAGCGCCCCAATCAACCCCGCATACAGGGCCAGCTGGTCTCTTCCCTGACTGGTTACGCCGCCCCCCTGGAGCAGCGCCGTCATGTCCGTAAAATACGCAATCCGAACAAACAGCGCCAAGGACGCCAGTGCCGCAATCCCCGCTATCAGCCTACGCCACCGGGGCAGCCGACGCTTTTCCGGCCTCTCCACCACCGGTTCCGCAGCCGCCAGACGCTCCACCTCCGGCTCCGGGGAAAGGGTTCCGCCGCAGAGAGCAATCAAGTCTTCCGCCGTGACCGCCTCCGGCTCCAGATGCCGGGCCATCCGATTGGCCGAGGTGGTGTAAAAACGATTGCCGGAGAAAAATTTTCTGGGCGAAGCCTGGGTGACGACATTGCCGTCAAAAAACAAGGCGCACCGGTGGGCATAGCGGGCACAGAATTCCACATCATGGCTGACCATGACTATGGCCACGCCTTGACCCAGCAGGTCTCCCAGAATCCCCGCAAAGCACCGCTTAAATTCCGCGTCCAACCCCTTTGTGGGCTCGTCCAACAGCAAAATTTCCGGCTGCAGCAGCAACACCTTCGCCAGAGCAGCCCGCTGCTGTTCTCCACCGGACAGATCATAGGGGTGCCGGTTCCAAAGCTCCTCCAACCGGCACAGGCAAATCACCCGGCGTATGCGCGCCTGCCGCTCCTCCGGCGAAACCTTGGTCCCCTGAAAGACCTCCTGCAGGTCCTCCCCGACGGTTTTCTTGACAAACAGGGCCTGTGGATTTTGGGGCAAGGCCGCCAGCGCGCCGTTTCGTGTTACGGAACCCCGATACGGCTTCTTCAGGCCCGACAGGAGCCGCAAGGTCGTGGTTTTCCCTGTACCATTGCCCCCCAAAATGGCCAAAAATTCCCCCCGCCGGACGGTCAGCTGCAAGCCCTTCACCACATCGGGACTGTCCTTTTCATACCGAAACCATGCGTCGTGCACCTCCAACGCCATCTGTTCCCCACAGGCAGGGGGCGGCTGCGGCGGAAGCGGTCGAAGCGGATTGTTCTCTGCAAATGCTGTGAGAAAATCCCGACCCTCCCGGACCGTAACCGGGCAGGGCTCCCCGGTTTTCACCGCCGCCCAAACCCGCATGGGCGTGGGCATCGCCAGAAACATCCCGTGGCCGGAGCGCTTCAACTGCCGCCCCACCTCCGCCGGAGTACCCGTGCACAACCGGCGTCCCCGGTCCATCACCATCACTGCGGATGCCAGAGGGAACGCCTCTTCCAGCCGGTGCTCGGTGAGCAAAACGGTCGTCCCCAGTTCTCGGTTGATCTTTCCCAAGGTGGCCAAAAAGTCGGAAGCCGCTATGGGATCCAATTGGCTGGTGGGCTCATCCAGAATCAGCGCCTTCGGCTGCATGACCATAACAGACGCCAAATTCAGCAGCTGCTTCTGTCCGCCGGAAAGCTGGGCCACATCCCGGTAGAACCAGTCCTCCATCCCAAAAAACGAGGCCATCTCCGCCACTCGCCGCCGGATGATTGCCTGGTCAAAGCCCAGGCTCTCCAGCCCGAAAGCCAATTCATGCCACACCTGATCTGTGACCACCTGGTCCTCCGGGGACTGGAGAACAAACCCAATCTCCCCGGCCTGCTTTCTCTGCTCTACCTGCTCCAGCGGCACGCCCTCAAAAAAAATCTCCCCGGTGCGCCGTCCATGGGGCGCCAGCACCGTTTTCAGCTGCCGCAGCAGGGTGGATTTTCCGCACCCGGAGGGGCCGCAAAACACCCAGAAATCCCCTTGCCGAATGGTCAGACTCAACTCATCCACAGCCCGCTCCGTCTGATCCGGATAGGAAAAGCTCAAATTTTCTATGCGAAACAGCTCATCCAATGTTTCTGCTCCCTCCTCTACCGCTTCTCAGGCGGCAAAAGCAATCCCCCTACCAGCATCTGGTACGCCGGCGCCATCCCGCCGCTTCCCCACAAAAGCTCTTTCTGGAAATAGCGCTTTGTAGCAAAAGACACATCTCCACCTAGGGCCTCTATGGAATAGCGCATCTGCTCCGGATGGCGGCAGGGCGCCCCCTGCTCACGGGTACAACCGGCGCCGCACACCTGACAGGTCCCGGCGGACAGCGCCCACGCGCCGGGAATTTCAGCCTCCTTCTGAAGCAGTTCCGTCAAAAGCTTTTCCTTTTCCCCGGAAAGCAGAAGGTTCGCCTCTTCCTGGGTGGTCCCTGGAGACAAATACAAAATTCTGCCCCACAGCCACAGCAGATCAAAGCGCAGCCACACCTGTTCGGGGTCCACAGACAAAGGCGGGCAAGACCATCGCTTGCCATAATTGGGGCATTCCCGACAGTACGAGAGAAATTTGGGCACATTAACCCCATCTCTGAAAAAATCCGACACGGGAACCTGAATTTTCTTTTCTTCTATCTGCATGATTGCCATCCAAGCATCCTCCTTACACCGCCTGTTTCCGCCAACGGAATGCGGAACTACCATGGATGAGAACCGGGGTCAGAGACAGCGCCAGATAAGCCAGGAAAAAGCTGACGGGAAACGGCGTCAACGGAACGCCTTGCAGCACGGGAAAATACACAAATTTCATCCCGCCCGCCCAAGCGCCCAGCAGGACATAATACCCGCAAAACCCCAGCCATAGCAAAGCCGCTTTGTCCCGGCTGTCCATCCGGTATACGGAAAAGGCCGTGCGGCCCGGCAGGCCGTATCCCCGGCTTTTCATACTGTCAGCCGTATCCATGGCGTTTTCCAACGCCCAGGTAACCAGAATCGATAACACGGCCACAGCGTTGCGGACCTTTTGCCATCCCTTTCCCTGGGATATATCCCGCCCTATGGATTTCTGCGCCTCCGTGACGGCAGCCAGCTGCACCTGAAACCTGGGGACAAACCGCAATGCCATACTGAGGACCAGAGACAACGCAGGAATCCTCCGGCCAAACAGATAAATGAATTTATCCGAAGTCATCACCGCATTGTAGCATTGAAACCACAGCAATACGGACACCAGCATCGTACCGGCGGCAAAGCCGTACGCAACACTCTCCCATGTCAGGGGATTGTCTGAAAACAGGTAACATAAAACGGTGTCCCCCGTGTGGTTAAACAGCGGATTGAGCCCCACAGCCAACACAAACACAGGCAAGATACACCGAAGACTACGCCATACCGCCCGCTTCCCTCGCAAAATCACAGCATACCACACTGCGCCCGTCAGGGAAACCGCCAAACAAAGCGGATGCAGTAAAAACATAGAAAACAACAGCACCAGAGCAAAATATAAAAAATTCACCACTGGGTGGTAAGCAGAAAAAGCATCTTTGCTTTGCATGAACACTTTCACCTATCTTTTGGGAAGACCCTTTCCAATTTCCTTTCCGCAGCCGCTTCCTCACATATCCAGCCGCCAGGATGCACCGGCAGAATCAACCGGTGGTAAACAGGCCTTTCGGAATATGGCAAAAATGCAGCAAAAGCTTTCAGAATGCGGGCTGAGAGCGGAGACAAACTACAACAGCAGGGATTTTCTCCGCACGAAAAACCGTGGCAGCCACAGAGCTGCCACGGCCGGTTTTCCGCGTACAAAAGGCCGTGCTACCACGGCAACGCCGGATGTCGGTCTTCTGACTTGTGCCTCAGGCAAAGCGCCGTCCTGCCTTCTCAGGTTTCCCCAATGACCGGCTCTCGCCAACGGACGGGCTTCTCAGCACTTACAGCGCCGGATCGCGCGGGGCCTTTCACCCCATTCCCTTTTACCCCCGAAGTCACCAAAGCGTCCCCGGGGCCACATCCCTTTGATTCGCATTTATTATACCATTTGCTCTAAAAAAAGCAAGTCTGAATCTATGCTGCCAAATGCCCTCCCCTTAAAGGGCGCCGGTATTCCTGTTTCTCGGCGATTCTGATGCAGTATGTTCTACAGAATCAGCATGCCCAAATTACAGAGGCTTGTAACGCACCGGAGGGATAAATTTCTAAATTTTTTCCGATTTCCCGGAGACTGGTAAAATCCACACATATTGGATTTTCTTGTGAAAGACATCTGCTAAAGAGGGACAATTTTGTACCGCCGCACCCGGAACAGGACGGTAAAAGGGTATACTGTGTATGAAGAGCCTGCCGCACGCCGCCGGGCAAACCGTACTGCGCCGTTTCCGGTCTGGATGAATTGGACGAGTCTCTCCACTCTGCCTGGCGGAACCCATATGGAAGGAGGAATATTCTCATGTCTCTTGCTGCATGGCGGGGCATTCTCATCCCGTTTCTCGGCACATCTCTGGGCGCTTCCAGTGTATTTTTCCTGGGTAAGTCCCCACATCCTTTGATCCAGCGAGGTCTGACCGGCTTCGCCGCCGGCGTGATGGTCGCAGCGTCTGTTTGGAGTCTGCTCATTCCCGCCATGGAGCAGGCCGCCCGCATGGGGCCTTGGGCCGTCTTCCCGGCCGCCGGGGGATTTTGGCTCGGTATTCTCTTTTTGCTTCTGCTGGATCGAATCATCCCCCATCTGCATATGAACAGCAGACAGGCGGAAGGTCCCAAAACGGTTCTGGGCAAAACGGCCATGCTGGTCCTGGCGGTTACCCTGCACAACCTGCCGGAAGGGATGGCCGTAGGTGTGGTATACGCCGGTCTCCAAGCCGGCAGTCCCGAGCTCTCCTCCGCAAGCGCCCTGGCTCTCTCGCTGGGTATCGCCATTCAAAATTTCCCCGAGGGAGCCATCATCTCCATGCCCATGCGGGCATCCGGCGCAGGAAAATTTCGTTCGTTTATCTACGGCGTACTATCCGGGGTCGTAGAACCGGCCGGTGCGTTGCTCACCATACTGGCTGCGCCCTGGGTCGTCCCGGTTCTGCCCTACCTGTTGAGTTTGGCCGCCGGGGCCATGATCTATGTCGTGGTAGAAGAGCTGATCCCGGAAACCTCCCAAGGCCGCCATTCCAATCTGGGCGCCGTTTTTTTCGCCGCGGGTTTTACCCTCATGATGATCCTGGACGTGACGCTTGGATAGCCTCGTCGTGGGGGGAAAATCTGCCTCCCGGCCTTCGCCGGAGCCGGGATAGCCGGCGTTTTTTCTCACCAAAGCCGGCCCATACCGAAACCAGACACGCCACAAGAGCGCCGAGAAACGCCCCCAAAACGCCGTTTTGCCAGGCGGAGGGGGCATCCGGTCGCTCCGGCAAGCCGGCCCGGTCGATAATTTCCATTCCGCCTGTATGTACAATCCGGAGAATTTCCGCCGGCGCCGTATCTAAAATGGCGTTGACCATTTCCATTGCCGTCTGGGGATCTTCATGGGTGACGGAAATGGAAAGCGCCTCCGTCTCCTCCAGACATACGGCGGACAGCATACGCCGCAAGTCCTCCGGTGTATAGCCCGGCCCCATCCGGCTTGTCGCCTGCTCCAATACCCGATCGCTTTTCAAAAGCACCAGGCATGTGCGGACCAGCTTCTGGGACGCGGACAGGGCAGCGGAAGCCGTCGCCGGATCGGCAGTTTCTCCGCCGGGAAAATAGACATAAAATGAGCCGGTAGCCGTATACTGGGGCGGCCAACAGATCCGGCCGAGGAAAACGGCCAGGATTCCGGCCAGTACGGCAGACAACAAAATCCAGAGCAGCCGCCGTTTGATGGACTGCAGCAGTTCCCGGGGCGTCAAAACCGTCTCTTCCATACAATTAACTCCTTTTCCACTCCGCCAGAGCCATGCGCAAGGTCCGGAATTTCATTCCCTCCCAGATCAGCCGACTGTTTTCCCGCAGGGCGGGAATGCAGCAGCCCGCGCCCACATTGGTCACAGCCTGGGTCAAAAGGGCAGCCAAAGCCGCTCCCCAAATCCCCCATCTGGTGGTCAACACCCCATGGAAAATCAAATTGGACGCTACCCCGATGCCCGCCACATATTTTTCATACCGGTAGTCGTTGTGCGCTGCCAGAAAGATACTCCTGGCCGTCCCCAAATAAGAGAAAGCCGGGCACCAGGCGCAGATACACAGAGCGGGCCAGGCCGGTAAATAAGCTTCGCCGTACAAAAACAACAGCAAAGGCCGGGACAGAAGGCAAATGCCCGCTGCAGCCAGGCAGGAGCCGTACCAGATAAGGCTGTACAGCCGGGCAAGTCCCTGCCGGAAGTCATCCGGACTCCGGTCCCGGCGGCTTAGAATCGCAGGCCGGGCCGCCTCCACCAAAGCCGCCGGAACTAAAGTCCACATCGTGCTGACCGAAGCGGCCACTGCATACAGTCCCACCGCCTCCTGTCCCAGCATCTTCTGCAGAATCAATCGGTCCACCCGTCCATACAGGGCTACCAGAAAGCCGGAGAAAATATAATGGCGACTTTTTTGAAACAGCGCCCGGCCCCGTTCCCCGTCCCATCGCAACAGGCGCCGGTGGGGGCCGCGCCGGTAAGCCAGCAGCAACCCGGCACCCAATGCCTCCAGGCTATGGGCCAAAGCAAACCAACCGGCTCCCATTCCTGCCCGAAGCAGGCCCACCTGGCACAGTCCGGCCCCTGCCGCAGCCACACAGGCTGCTACAGCGGGAACCGCCGTCCGGAGCTCCGCTCGGAACCAGTCTCCCAACGGTTCCAGGGCCGCCGGAATCAGGCTGATGCTGTAAAGCAAAACAACTGCAGCGTTTCCCTGAGCCGGACTGTCCAGCCAGGTCCCCAGCGCACACAGCCCCACTGCACCCAAAGAGGCTACCAGGCGCATGACCACGGCAGAGCCCACCACAGCTCCCCCATTTCGGGGGCACCGCACCAGCTCCGGAACCAGCACATCGCGTAGTCCCAATGTACACAGCGGCATCAGCATTCCCGACAAAGCCACAGCATACTGAATCTGCCCATAGCCTTCCGGGCCCAAAATCCGGGCTGCCGCCACCCCCACCGCCAGGTGGATCAGCGACGTACAGGCTCTGCTGCCCATGGTCCAGGCTGTTTGGGATGTCAAACCGCCCCCTGCCCTGTTCATGAAAACCACCCATCCGGAAGGATCGGCGCCGGACTACAGGGGCCGTCGGCGTAGACAGCGGGGCAGACATCTCCCTCCAGAATTCGCCGGCACAGCGTCAAAAGCCGCTCCGCAGCCGTATTGGGATTCCACAGACTGCAGATGGTTTCATATGCCGCCATGCCAACCTTTTGCTGCTGTTCCGGATGGTCCAGCAAAAATTTCACATGGCGAAAAAGTCCCTCCAGGTCCCCGCTCCGGTAGAGATAGCCGTTTTCCCCGTGGCGCAGAAGGTAGGGCGCAGCACCGGCTGCATGACTGGCCACCACGGCACACCCGCTGTTCATCGCCTCGTTGAGCACGGCGCCCCATCCCTCCTGAAAGTCTGAGGTTAAGAGGAACAGATTGGCCTGTTCCATTCTGCGCCGCACGGCCTCCGGCGGCATGGGAGGTAAAATTTGAATCCGGTTCTGCAATCCCATTTGGGCCGTCCGCCGCTCCATCTCCTGCCGCTCCGGACCGGTCCCCACGAAGGTCATGCGAAAGTGACAGCCGGCCTCCTGGAGCCGGCCCGCCAGGGCTATTGCATCCAGCGGATGCTTCCAGGACAGAAATCGCCCCGCCCACAAAAGATCTCCTCCGTCCGGCGGCTTCCCTGCCGGCAGCTCCCCCGGTCCGGCGCACTTCAGCGGGGGAAAGTAGCCGAAGCGGTACGCCTTGTCCCGATAGCATCCGGCCCAGGCAGCGTCTGCCGCCACGTAGGCGCCGGCACAGAGCAGGTACAAAGGAGCGCGCTGGAACCTGCCGTGGTGCAGCCAAGCCCGGACCCGGGCCGCCGGCGGCAGGCCGGTCTTATACCACCGCTCCGCATACCGGAAGGTGAGGCGGCCCCGACGCAGACGAGGGCCAATCCACCGGTCCGGCGCACTGCCCAAGACCACAACATCACTTTCCAGAGCCAGCTGACGGCATAGGGCCGCCTTCTCCTCGTAAGACCGGAGAAGATACGGCCGGTCCGGCTCCCGCCGCCACCCCAGAGCAATCCGCTCCGGACGCAACGGCGCCGTCTCAATCCAGTGAAATCCGCCTCCCAGCCGGTCGTATAGCGCCTCCGCCAGAAAACGGGTATGATGCGTAAGGTAATTGGTGATCAACGTCAGAGTCAAAGCCCGGCACCTCCCGTCCGTCCCGCAGTCCCCAGCCCCGAACTGCACCCAAAAAAAGCAAAGTACATAAAAACCAATACACATTGGCGTCCATTACCGGTTCCACCATGGCATTGAGAAACAACGCAGGCAGCAGATACGCCGTAACAACCCGACCGGTCGCCTGGCAGGCGGAGCTCATGTTCCGGCGTAACGCCAGGGCGTGCCGGATCTCCAAAACTGTAAAAACCAAAAATAGAACAAAGGGGAGCAGGCCTCCTTGGCGGTAGAGGTCCAGCCACAGGTTGTGAAACCAGGAAACCGGCAGTCCGGCAGTGAGCTCCTCTCCCCCCAGAGGAAAACGCAGCCACCGGCCATTCTGAAAAAAAGACAGCCAAATTTTGACCCGTGAGATTCCCGCCTCGGGATTTCGGATCCTCTCCAGCAGGGGCAAAGAGACGAACCAGTCGCCGAAGCCCCAGACATCCCAGACCAGCAATGCGGTCACAGGCAATGCGCACAGGAAAACTCCGGCGCACCGCCGAAGCTTCCTCTCCGGTGCAACGTCCGGACGGAAGAGCCAAGCCAGCGCCCGGCCCGCCAAAAGCAGGAGGCAGATGGCAGGCAGCGTCCGGTTGGCAAAATACACGCTCTCGGCCAGGCAAGCGCCCAAACAGCACACGGCGACCCCCTTGCGCCGCCTGGAGCCGGGCGCCGCCAAAGCGCCCAGCGCCAACGCCGACACTGCCGTCAAAAGCATGCCGGTACATGTCACCGAAACCGGATCCCCCCGCCAAACATCCACAGCCAGCCGGACCGGCGCACCGCCTGCCTGGTGCGGCAGGCAGGCAAGCCAATTCAACAGCCCGTGCAGGCCCATACCCAGGGCCGGCGCTGCCAGAACACGCCCCAGTGCCTGTCGGCTACCGGCGTACAGAACATAGCTCTTTCCCATGCGGTAAGCCGACCACGGACCCAATAAGTAAACCACGCACCCCCGCAGCGTCAGGCCGTGATGATATACATCCATGCCAAAATAGGACAGGGAGAAAAACAGCAGCAGGATCTCCGACCGAGAAAAAGGCGGTCCCATGCCCCAGAGTGCTGCCGCGCAAACCAGAAGCAGCAAAAATACCGCCCCGGCCTGGTTCCACACGCTCAAACCAAACAGGAAGAACAGCAGCAGCATGGGCCGCTCCCAGAGCCTCCTCTTGGATTCACCCGGCATGGTCTTTTCCGTTCCCCAGCACATCCTGATACAGGGCAAGGTACTGCCTTGCCATGCGACGGCTGTCCCAGAGGGTGCGGGCGCGCGCCACAGCGGCGCCGCCGGGCGGTGGGAGCTCCAGCAGCGCACGACTCATAGCGGAAATGTCTCCCAGCGGAACAACAGCGCCCATCCCTGGAAGGATCGTCTCCGGCACTCCGCCCACGGAAAAGCCGATCACCGGCGTTCCGCAGGCCGCCGCCTCCAGACACACGGTGGGAAACGTTTCCTGCCTGCTGCACACGGCCAGAACATCCGCAGCAGCATAAAGCTCCGCCAGCTGCTCACGGTTGGAAATATGGCCCAGGATCGTCAAGTTGCGAAGCGGACTTCTCCCCTCGCCTCCAGCCGCCAGAAAGCGCACAGGCGCATCCCGGCACAGCCGGGCCAGTTGCACGAACAAATCAAATCCCTTTGCCCGGGAAAACCTGGGAGCGGCAAACAAAACCACCCTCTCTTCTGATCCGACAGACAGTCTTCTTCGCAACCGGGCTGCGGCATCGGGCTGGGGGGAAAACAGCGAAACGTCTACACCATTGGCGATGACCGTGACCGGGAATCCGGAGAGGGCAGAGGAAGCGGCAGCCCGCCCGGCAATCCAGTGGGAGCAGCCCACGACAGCCAGCCGGTCCCAATTCCGGTAAATGCTGCAAAGCCGCCTCCACCCTTCCTCCGCCCGGTTCTTCCAAATTCCCGCCGTCTCCGGACTGTTCACGGGGCAGTTTCCACATCCCTGCCGCCATCCGGCGCAGTCTCCAGCATGACTGCAGCCGCCGGTATAGGGAAATTCGGCGTGCAGGGTGAGAACCGTAGGCACATTTTGCCTTTTCAAAAATTCCAGCAGGCCGTACAGGCTGCAGAAATGCCCGTTGATGCATTGCAAATGCACCACATCCGGCGCGATCCGGTCGATATATTCCGTCAGCACCCGGGTAGACCGGTTACAGCCGCCGTAAGCCAGCCCGGTCAGCCTGGCTCCCAGGCCGTGGATTTTGGCATACCAGGCCGGGCAAACCTGCGTCACAAACGGTTCCCGGCTTTTCGGGCCACGGCCATAGAGCACAGCCGACCTGTGGCCCCGGGCCAAAAAGAACCGGTGCAAATCCCTCGTGATGCCGCCTGTGCTCCCCCCGCCGTAGACGCAGTTGATTTGAAGAATGTTCATCCTTCCCCCTCCTTCGGCCCGGTGTCCAGAAAAAGGCAGCTGTGGTGGCTCACCTGCCGGGATGCCGGCGGATCTTTCCAATAGTCTCCGTATTTGCGCCGGAGGTAGGCGTCATAGTCCGCAGGCAGTCGCACCGGAAGCTGCTCAAACTGTGCCAAAGCTCCCGGGCCAAATTCCTCCCGGGGCGCATAGTCCCGCGCGCCCTGCCAATTGCCGTGGTTGGCCAGCAGGGCGCTGTCCGCAGGAGAATACTGGGTAATGAGCCGCTCATACGCCGCAGCAATGGAAGATGAACGTCTATGACTGCCCAACAAGCGGTAAAAGCACCGGGATACCGTGGGTGGGCCGGAAAACGCCGCCGCCAGAGCCCGGCGAAAGTGCCGTTTCCTCCGCTCCAGCCGACGCTGCCGGGCAGGCTCCGCCGGATAACCGTCCAAGGGAAACAGATCGATAAAAATGCCGTGATGCATGGCCAGCTTTCGGGCCGCTTTTTCTATGTACGCCGTGCCGGAGTACCGCAGCTTACTGTAGATCGCAGGAAAGGCCGGATCCGTTTTATAATTCTGCAGAAAAATGTGGGCGGGCAGCAAATCCGGCGCTTGCGCCAAAAACACCTCATATTCGGGCCGCAGCATAGCCAGATCCATATCGTCGTCCCAGGGAATGAAGCCCCGGTATTTCACTGCGCCCAGCGCGCTGCCGCAAATCAGATAATAAGACAGTCCCAGCTGCCGGCAAACCTGCAGAAACGCCTGAAACAGCTCCAGTTCTTTTCTTTGCAACGCATTCATTCTTTGTCTCCTTTCCAGGCGGCAACCGCCCGGGCGAGAACGGCGCGCATTTGCTTAGAAACCTGTATCGGATCATGATGCTCTGCAGCCAATTCTCTGGCGTTGGCCCGAACCTCCGCCCGGCGCGCTTCCTGCGTACAGGCATCAACCAGCCCTTGGGACAGCTCCCGCTCGGAAGAGACGATAACAGCAGCGCGATGGTCTCGGAGATAGGCGATGGATGCCGCTTCTTCCGGCCCGTAGGCTAGAATACAGGGTGCAAACGCCAAATAGTCCGCCAGTTTGGTCGAGAGGGAAAAGCGAATACGCCGGACCTCACGCGGCGCAAAGGACTCCGTATGAATCACCACCAAGCTTTGAGATACCAACCGGGCAACCCGGCTGCCGGAAATCCCCCCGCAAAAGCGAATTCCAGGGCATGCCAGCATCTTCTTGCGAATGTGCGGACAGTCCTCCTGGGAATAGACCTCCAGATACGGCGGCAGACCCGGCAGCCGCAGCGCCGCCAGCGCCCTTCCGATGGAGATCAGCTGCCGCCAGCGCCCCAGGCCCAGATTACCGAAGTACCTCACACCGCCGGGGCGCCCGGAAAAGGGACGGACTGCGGCATAGGACGTATACACCGGAAAACAGGGAACCTGAAAAACAGGCGCATACGCCTCCGCCATGGCGGAACTGGCTACCAAGAGACCGGCTCCGCCCCGTATGATGCGGCGGGCCCAACCCATGCGCAGGCGGTAATGCAGCGTACCGAAAAGAGAAAAACGGGGCTTGGAATAAAAGTCGTCATAACTGACCGTCACAACCGGCAGACGATACCGGACGGCCAGGCGGCAGACAATTCTGTGGGAAAACACCGCGTCCCCGGCGGCAAATAAAATCACATCCGGCCGGGCCTCCGCCAGAAACGCTTGAAGCTGGGGAGAATCCCAAAGGGCCAGATCCCACAGACCATCCCGAAGCAGGCCCAACAGCGACGTCCGGCAGCGATGGCCCAAGCGATAGATCCAACCGGCCGGAGGAGGCGGCTTCACCCGCCCGGCAGCTCCATCCACCGGCAGCGCCTGTCCTTGGCCGCGCCGACGCCAAAGAGACCGGAGCGCATCCAAATCCGTCACGCGGAAATAGCGGCGGCAAAGGGGGAGGGACGGCTGCTCCGGGCAAAAATAGAGCTGGCTCAGCGCATCCGGATCCCACCCGGAAAGAAGGCCTGCCAGGGAGCGGCCCATATTATTCTCCCGGGAGAAGACGTTGTGGCTGACAACCAGAACCCGCAGGTCCTTCATCCACGCTCCTCCTCTCTGCACCGGGCCGCCAGAAAGAGGTTTCCATACTTTTTCAGACTGCGGCAAAAATAACAGATCATATAATAGGCCGCTTCCATAAACGGCAGGCCCAAAGTCCGGTAAGTCCGCCAGGTACACCCCGCAGCGTGCAGCTTATTGCCGGACTTTGAGCTGGGGCGGCCGACTCGCACCGTGTGCAGGGGAAGATCGATGCCTCCGGCCTCTGCCCCTCGCTGGAGCATGGTCAGCCAAGCCCAAAAATCCTCGTGCAGCGCACCGGTCCCCATGGGAACCTGTTGACACCAGCGCTTACGCAGCATTATGCCGGAGCAAGAGATTACATTCTGCCGCAACAGCTGCCGGTACGTCACGGCGCCGGGAACCGGAAAGGCAGCCGGGATTTTCCGTCCGGCCGCGTCCATAAAATCATATCCGGTATATACCATATCTACGGCATGGGCCCGCACATAGGCGATCTGACGCGCCAGCTTGTCCGGTCGCCACCGGTCGTCGCTGTCCAAAAAGGCAATCCAGTCAAAGCGCGCCAGACGGACGCCCAAATTGCGGGAAGCGGCCACACCTCCATGAACCGGCATGCGGTGGTATCGGACTCGGGCGTCCTGCCCGGCAAAATACCGGGCCAGTTTTTCCGTATGGTCTTGGGAGGCATCGTCTATAATGAGAAGTTCAAAAGCGGAATGACTTTGCTCCAGGACGGACCGGACCGCTGTCTCCAAAAAATCCGCCGCTTGATAGGCAGGAAGCACCACGCTGACCCAAACAGGTTCCAAGATACAGCACCTCACTTCCCGGAGAAAAGACCGGCATAGCTTTGAATGATGGACGCCACCTGATCGGAAATCTTGCCGTTGCGATAGTCTTCTGCCATGGTTCCCCAGTCCTGTCCTTCCCCCATGGCGACGGCGGTTTTCACTGCGGCCAGAACCTGATCGACCTGGACGCCCGCCAGAAGAAACGCGCCGCGCTCCAATGCCTCCGGCCGCTCGGTACTGGTCCGAAGGCAAACGGCGGGAAACGACAGCCCCTGCCCACGGAAAAAGCTGCTCTCTTCCGGTAACGTACCGCTGTCGGACAGGACGCAGTATGCATGCAGCTGCAGCTGGTTATAGTCGTGAAAGCCCAAGGGCGGATGGACCCGGACCAGGGGATGGAGACGGACATCCCGCAGCGCCAGAATTTGCCGCGCCCGGGGGTGACAGGCATATAAGATGGGCTTGCCGTACGTTTCGGCCAGGGCGTTGACCGCCGCCATAAGGGCAAAAAAACGATCCTCCTCGTCGAGGTTCTCCTCCCGATGGGCCGAGAGGAGAAAATAGCCCTTGTCCTCCAATCCCAACCGCTCCATCACCCGGCTGGCTCGGATCCGGGGCAAATTTTTCAGGAGAACCTCCGGCATGGGAGAGCCTACCACAAAAATCCGCTCTGGGGGCAGACCGGAGGCCAAGAGGTTTCGTCTGGCATGCTCGGTATAGCACAGATTGAAATCTGCGGTGACGTCTACAATCCGCCGGTTGACCTCTTCCGGCACCCGGCCGTCAAAGCAGCGGTTTCCCGCCTCCAGATGAAAAATAGGTATCTGCAAACGACGGGCGGAAATGGCTGAGAGGCAGGAGTTGGTATCCCCCAGAATCAGCAGAGCATCCGGTCGGAGCTCCTGCATCAGTGCAAAGGACTGGGCCAGGATGTTCCCCAGGGTCTGCCCCAGATGCGCGCCTGCCACGTGCAGCTGAACATCCGGCGGTCGGAGCTCCAGATCCCGAAAAAAGACTTGATGCAACGCCTCATCCCAATTCTGCCCGGTGTGAACCAAGGTCTGCCGGAAATACCGGTCACAGCATCGGATGATCTCGGACAGCCGGATGATTTCCGGCCGGGTCCCCATCACAGTCATCAGGTGCAGCTGCGTCACGGCTCACACCTCCCGTCCGTAAGTATCGGGGCGGTCTGGGTCAAAGCATTCGCTGGCCCAAATCAGCGTAACCAGATCGTCCTGCCCCTGATTTTTGATGCTGTGCAGGTCCCCCGGGGGAATGTCCACCACCGCAGGCCGGTTGCCGGAAACCTGGAACGACCGGACCTCCCCCTCCGGGCTGCGAAAGCGAAGCTCCCCCTCCCCCTGCAGAACTATGAACTTCTCCACCTTGGTATGATGCCAGTGCAATCCCCGGATCACGCCGGGTTTGGTGATGCTGACGGAAAACTGACCGCACTCCGGCGTGCGGAACAGCTCGGTGAAGCTGCCCCGGTGGTCCCGGTGGGGCATCCGCTCTTGAAGAAGCGCTTCCCGGGGAAGAAAGCTTACATAAGTGGCATACAGCTTTTTGGCAAAGGGCGTGCCCACTGCGGGAAGCCCTCCGGAAGCTCTGCTCTCTGCAAAACCCCACAGCAAATCGGCCAGCTCCTGCAGCGTCGCAGAATATACCGTGGGGATGCGGCAGAACGTTCCGCTTCGGTGCGGCGAACCGGCAAGGGCGTTTAGAAGCTCTTTTACCACATCGTCAATGTACGCCAGCTCCAGCCGAAGGTCCGGGTCCTGTATCACCGCAGGCAAGCCCCGGGCGATGCGGTGGCAAAAGGTGGCCACTACGCTGTTGTACTCCGGCCGGCTCCACTTGCCGAAAATATGGGGCAGCCGGTAAATCCAAACCTCGGCCCCGGTCTGTTCCCTGTGGCGAAACAGCGCCTCCTCGGCTGCCAGCTTACTTTTTCCATAGGGGGAGGCTCGGCCTGCTTGTATGGAAGAGGCAAACACAATGGGGCTGGGATTCCCCGCCCGGCGCAGCCGGGCAAGAAGCGCCTGGGTAAATTCCAGATTTCCGGCCCAAAAATCCTCCGGGCTGCCGGCCCGATTCACACCGGCCAGGTGAAAGACAAAATCTGCCGTCTTGCACCAAGCGGAAAGGTCCCGGAGGTCCGTATTCCGGTGACACAGAAGAAGCTCTAGGCGTCCGCTTTTCTCCCCATCCATGCCGGTCCAGCCCCGGAGGTTTTGCAGCTCCGCCGACAGATTCCGCCCCAGAAATCCCCCGGCGCCGGTGATCAGTATTTTCACGTCCATCCTCCTCCGACTGCCGCGCGGACCGCCGGAACCTGCAGCAGCTTTTCCTGAATCTGTTTGATGGTCAGCTGCCGCGCCATTCGGGAGTGATAGGATGGAGCCGGAGCGCTTTCTCCGGCAGGCGCGACCGTGGGAATCTCATAATACAGGTCCCGGTCATCCCGGGGGATACGAAAATAGGTCCCCAGATCCTCCGCCCGGGCGGACTCCTCTTCCGTCACCAGTGTCTCATTTCGCTTTTCACCATGCCGAATCCCCACAACAGAAACAGGATTTGACTTTCCAAGAAGCTCCAGCAAAGCCCGGGCCAGATGCTCCGTGGTACAGGCCGGCGCTTTTCGAACCCAAATATCTCCCGGTTTTGCCCGGGCCACGGCATGCAGCACCAATTCAATTGCCTCATCCATGGTCATCACAAACCGCGTCATGCCGGGCTCCGTTAACGTCAGGGGCACTCCGGCCTGGATTTGCCGGAGAAACAGGGGAACCACACTGCCTCTGGTCCCCAACACATTGCCGCACCGGGTGCAGCAGATTTTGGTCTGCAACGGCAGCAAGGTACCGGCCTTGGCGGCGGCCGTCTTTTCCATCAGGGCTTTGGAGGCGCCCATGGCATTGATGGGATAGGCCGCCTTATCCGTGGAGAGGCAGACCACCGCCTGTGCGCCTGCCGACACAGCGGCCTGCAGCACATGCTCCGTACCCAGTACATTGGTGCGAACCGCTTCTGTGGGGAAAAATTCGCAGGAGGGAACCTGCTTCAGCGCGGCGGCATGAATGACGTAGTTTACGCCTTCCATGGGAGCGCGAAGGGAATCCGGCTCCCGTACATCGCCCAGAAAGAAGCGAAGCTTTTTGCAGGAGGAAGGAAAACGGTCCCGGTACATGCGGCGCATATCCTCCTGCTTCTTTTCATCTCGGGAAAAAATCCGAATCTCCCGGATACCGGTTTCCAATAAACGCGCCGTCACGCCGTTGCCAAAGGAACCCGTACCGCCGGTAATCAGCAGGATTTTATCTTCCAAATCCAGCGCCATGCCGTGTCTCCCCTCTTCCATCTTCAATATAAATAACTCAATTATAGTATAGCTATGTTTTCCATGAATGTCAATACACATTTTTTGTGTTTTCCACCAGGGCAAACAGCAAAAGGCTGGAAAAAAGGGCTTGACTGAAAGGGAACTTTAAGGTGTAAAATAAATAAAATTGAGAGCTTACCCGCCGGGCAGCCAAACAGCGCCGCCCTGTAAGCTCTACATACTAAAAAAGGTGGTATTAGGATGGAAAAAGCCACAGTTTTCTTTACGCCGGAAATCACACCGGAGTCATTGCTGCAAATTTACCACGCGCTGCAGCGCCCCCTCACCGGAAAGGTCGCCATCAAAATCTCCACCGGAGAACCCGGCGGTCACAACTTTTTACAGCCCCAGCTCATTGGGGCGTTGGTCCAAGAGCTGCACGGAACCATTGTGGAATGCAACACCGCCTACGAAGGACGGAGAAGCACAACAGAAGCCCACTGGAAGGCCATTGCCGAGCACGGCTTTCCTGACATTGCGCCTTGCGACATCATGGACGCCGACGGCGAGATCTCCATCCCCGTCACAGCGGGACGCCATCTGACCGAGAACTTCGTAGGCGCGCATCTGCAGCATTACCACTGCATGCTGCTCCTCTCGCATTTCAAAGGCCACGCCATGGGCGGCTTTGGCGGCGCATTGAAAAACATGTCCATCGGCGTCGCCTCCGCCCATGGGAAGGCGCACATTCACGGCGTGGGCGTACCGGAAAACCTCTGGGCGGCAGACCATGACGCCTTTTTGGAGTGCATGGCGGAAGCGGACAAGGCCGTCATGGACTATATGGGCCGGAAGAACCTATTGTACATCAACGTAGCCAACCGATTGTCTGTGGATTGCGACTGCGACAGCCATCCTCAAGAGCCGGAGATGGCAGATCTCGGCATCTTCGCCTCCACCGATCCGGTGGCGCTGGATCAAGCCTGCGTCGACGCGGTCTACCGGTCTCCGGATCCGGGCAAAGCCGCCCTCATCGAGCGAATCGAGTCCCGGAACGGCATCCACACGGTGGAGGCCGCGGAAGCCCTGGGACTGGGCAGCCGGAGCTATGCCCTCGTTGCAATCTAAGAAGGGAGAGAACCGCAATGAAATACCGGACCTTGGGCCGAACCGGCCTTTCCGTCAGTGAAATCGGGATGGGCTGTGAGGGATTGGTCCATCAGCCATATGAAACCGTGAAAGCTTTTGTGGACCGGATGCAGGCCGGCGGCGTCAACTGCATCGATTTGTATGCGCCGAATCCCGAATTTCGTTCCAACTTGGGACGGGCCCTGGAGGGGCGGCGGGACCGGTTCATTCTCCAGGCCCACCTGTGCACCGTTTGGAAGGACGGCCAGTACCAGCGCACCCGAGACCTGCAGGAGGTCAAGCTGGGATTTCAGGACCAGCTGGAGCGATTGAAAACCGACCATGTGGAAATCGGCATGATCCACTATGTGGATTCTCTGACGGACTGGGAGCAAATTCGTACAGGTCCCGTCATGGCCTATGCTCTGGAGCTGAAAGAAGCAGGTATCATCGGCTCCATCGGCCTTTCCAGCCACAATCCGGCTGCCGCACTGGCCGCCGTACAGAGCGGACTGGTAGACGTCCTGATGTTCAGCGTAAACCCCTGCTATGACCTGCAGCCGGCCGGGGAGGACGTGGAGGCTCTGTGGGACGAGAAGAATTATGAAAAGCAGCTGATCAATATGGACCCCGACCGGCAACGGCTGTATGAAACCTGCCAACGTCTGGGGGTGGGAATTACCGTTATGAAGGCCTTTGGCGGCGGCGACCTGCTGCACGCCGATCTCTCCCCGGCTTGCGTCGCCTTGACGCCCCATCAATGCATTCACTATGCGCTGACCCGTCCCGCCGTGGCTTCCGTCCTGGCCGGAGCCAGAACGCTGGGGGAGTTGGAAAGCTGCCTGGCTTACGAGAGCGCCTCGGACGCAGAGCGAGATTACGCCGCCGCTTTTGCAGCCATGCCCAAGATCAGCTGGCAGGGGCACTGCATGTACTGCGGACACTGCGCCCCCTGCCCCGTGGGGATTGACGTCGCCACCGTGACCAAATTTTGGCGTCTGGCCACCGCACAGGGAGAAATTCCGGAGACCGTGCGGGAGCATTACGCCGCCCTGCCCCACACAGCCGGCGAATGCATCGCCTGCGGCGCCTGCGAAGCCCGCTGCCCCTTCGGCGTCCCCGTGCGGGAAAATATGAAGCAGGCGGCGGCGCTCTTCGGGAAATAACCGCATACGCCGCCGGTGCGCCAAACCTTACGCGGAGTCCTGTATCGGGATTTCCCCCCGTCTAATATGAAAAATCCCGCCTGAGGGCCGAAGCCCCCAGGCGGGATTTGCGTAAAAGAGGTAAAAACTCGATTCGGATTAGTCGGCAGCAGGCAGGATTGCCAGGCCGTTGATGTCCAAACCATTGCCCAGCTGATCCAGCATCTTGACATTGCCGGACATATCCATCTCATACAGGTTGTTGCCTGCATCTGTGACATAGAACAGACCGTTGTCGGAGCAGTAGTCCATCTCGCAGAAGGAGGTCACCGTATTGATATCGATATCCGTCGCCAGACGCTCATAGCTTCTCATGCCATCGTCGACCTGATACAGCATTCCGCCGTAGCCATTTCTGCCCAGGGCGTAAACTGCACCGTTGTCCTCCGCAACCGCATGCATGGAGGAGTAGTCGCCGGAGAAGCTCAGCGGAACTCCCGCGTTTGTTCCTGTGGGCTGCATGGTGGGCACATAGTACTGGAAGAGGTAGTAGCCGCAAACCACATACAGCAGCTGCTCTTCAGCGTCATACGCCATGTCGGAGACGCCATCGGTATACACCGAGATCATACCCACTACCTGGCTGCTGCCCGCTGCCAGATCATAGCGCATCAAGATCGGATCGTAGTAGTCCGGATCGCCATCCACCAGATAATAGACCTGACCGTTCGCCTCATCCAAATCCAGGCCAACCACGGTTCCGCCCACATTCAGCTTGTCGAAGGAAGCAACCACCTCATAGCCGGCAGACGGCATTTCGGGATCAAACTTCACCAAGCCTTCCGTAGTGGAGATGGTGTAGGCCACAGCGCCGGAGGTCGTTTCCACCACAGAAACCGAGCAGGTGGTAGTCCGGCCTTCACAGGTGGCGGTAATCACTGCATCGCCTGCTGCAACGCCGGTCACCAGACCGTTGGCATCTACGGTAGCAACCGCAGGATCGGAGGAAGTCCAGGTCACCTGAGCGCTGGAGCTAGCGGGCTGCACCTGAGCCGTCAACTGCGTCGTGCCGTCGACGTACACCCGGGCAGCATTCTTGTTCATGATCACATTGGCCACAGGCATATCGCCGGGCAGTTCATCAGCTTCCGGAATCGCGCACAGCAGGCCGAGTGCGGCAGGCGCGACTTTACTTTCGCCCCGCAGACTCAGGGCAACCGAGCCCAGAGCCACACCTACAGGCTGCTCGCCCAACTGCACCATGTACAGCTGAGAGCTGTGGATGTTGCCATAGGTGCAGTCAATTCCGTGCAGATACAGGCGGTCCGTGGTGTAATCATAGGTCATCTGAGAGAAGTAGTCGCCGTAATTGTCATCGAAAACCGTTACGCCGTCCAATTCCAACACAGAGGTACAAGCGCCGGTAGTCGGATCCAGCCGGTAAAGGGTCGCAACCTCGCCGGAGGCATTGCTACCCGCACCGTACAGTACGCCGTTCTGGTCAATCGCCAGCGTTCTGACCGAAGCGTCCAGCTCAGCAACATCCGTTGTCTCGCCGGTGGCCAAATCGATGCTGACCAGGGTTGCAGGGTAATTTACCCACTCATAGATATTGATGTCATATGCCGTGTACTGCTGCGTCACGCCATACATGGTGCCTGTGGTATAATCGAAGGCCATATCCACGATTTGCTGCCCGGCGTTACCCAGAACTTTGTAATCATTGACTTCTGTTGCATTGATCCGGTAGAAATTATTGTCGGCATCATACCCATAGTAATAGCCGTCAAAATATTCGCCGGAACGAATGTTGTACACATTGATCATGCTCTTGCCCGCCGTAGCCAAAGAGGGATTGGCATCGGTCAGTTCGATCCAGAAGTCATAGTATCCGGAAGCGCCGGGATCCGCCGCCAGGAAGGCCTGGAGCGTACCGCCGGAAGCCAATACGGTAATCTCAATGGTGTCGGTAAACTGGGAGCCGTCCCGGTCGGTGAGGGTGACGGTAATGGTCGTCGTACCGGCGGAGCGTGCTGTTACCACGCCAAAGTTGTCCACAGTGGCCACATCGGTGTTGGAGCTGGTCCAGGTCTTCCGCTGAACCGTGGGCCGAGCCGGTTCGGTGGCCGTCCGCAGCATCAGGGAACCGCCGGCCACGATGGTAGCCGTCTCGCCGTTGGTCAGCCACATGTCCTCCACCGGAATGAACTTGGTCTCCGGTTCGTTCTCGGGAATGGTGAACATAACCGTCTGTTCCACGCCGGTTTTGCTGGCCACATCGCCGATGTCGATGATGTCGGCCTGCCGCTCGCCCCAATCCGTCATACCCAGCGTCACCAGGTACAGGGGGTTGTTGCCCTGACCCATGCAGGGATTCCAGTAGATGTTGCCCGTGTTGTAGTCGTAGTGCATGGCAGCATAGTACCAGTACTCCATGCCGGCGGAGCCGACCTTATCGCAGAGCAGGGTCTCCGGATCCACGATGAAGAGATTGCCGTTCATGCTGGCGCAGAGAATGGTGGTCTCGTCGCCCTGGCAGATTACGGTCATAGCCGGCATCACATTATCGCCGGACTGAGGATTGTCAACCTCATCGAACTGGAACTCGCCCAAGGTATCAATGGAGCCGGTCTCCAGATCCACGATACACAGGCCGCCGTTGGTGAGGTCGACACCGTACATTCTGCCGGTGTTGTAGTCGAAGCCCAGGCTGCCCACTTCAATGCCTTCGGAGTAGCCGATCAGCTCGGGCGCGCCGATGACCGTATCCGTGGAAGCGTCCACCTTGGACTTGTACACGAAGCAGCCGGTATGGGTGGAATTCTCAACAGACCAGGACAGCTGGCAAACCGTATACACATAGCCGTTCCAGTAGGCGCCGCCCTGCCATGCGGCCGTGCTGGTCACGCCGTCGGGGGCCGTGACCTCAGACTTTGTCAGCTGCGTCACGTCATAGGGGGCCAGGTCGCTGTAGGTGACCCACTTATACTCGTTACTCTGGTTGACATCATCGGAAATGATGTAGCTGTAAATCTTATCCTGAGAGGGAACAACCGTGACCTTGCAGGTGGAAGTGCGCTCTTGCACACCGCCGGCATAAGGATCGTTAACCGTAGCTGTGGCCGAGATTGTCGCCTCACCGGCGCCAACAGCTCTGACATAGCCGGTCGCAGAAACCGTCACCACATTCTCGTCACTGCTGGTCCAGGTCACTTCGTTCTGCTTGGCATTCCAAGGCGTCCAGGTCAGGTTGATCCGCTTCCCTTGCCCAATGACCATGGTCGTCTCATAGGAATCCAGAGTGAAGGTTTCCGGCTCCACCTCGCCGTACGTAAATACGTCGGAGGTCTTGTCCGTGGGCACAAACAACGCAGTCGCGCCGCCGACACCTTGGCTACCCATGTACTCTACATCACCGGTCTTCGGATCAATCCGGTAGACTCTGGAGACGTAATTGCTGCTGGTGGCGCCGTCAATCTTGCAGTTGGCATACCAGTAAATGCAATTCGCCTCATGATCGTAGCACATAGACTGAACCACGTTAGGGCCAATGCCGCTGGTCTGGGCATAGAAGTCGTCCAGGGAGAACAGCTTAGTACACTGTCCGGTCTTCTTATCCACCGAATAGAAGTTGCAGTCGGTGGTAATGCCGTAGAGATTGCCGTCGTTGTCACAAGCCAGCGTCAGCATCTCCGCATCGGGATTCAGACCGCTCAGGGGGAACAGCTCCGTGATGCTCAGCTGCTGGTTGTACATGTTACTGGTAATCACATACAGGCAATTGGCGCCTGTGTCTGCACCGGAGGGATCGGTTTGGCCGGAATAGGTCCAGCCCACAGCGTAAAGGGTGTTCTTTGCCTCGGTGTAAATGTTCTTATCCTGGAACAGCTGGCTCATCTCACCGCTGCGCTCAGTGTAATCCATGGCCATATCATACAAGGCGATAAAACCGGGATCACCCTTAGTGCCGGTCGCCGGCGTAACCTGCTGCGAACCCCAATAACTCCCGTAGGGCGTCAACAGCATTAGAGCGCCGTCATTCCGCTCGGCCAGCACCCGTCCGTTGATGTATTCGCCGGAGTAGTAGCTGTCATCGTTGGCATAGGCTTCATTTCTGGGGTCCGACAGATCGGTCTTGTTCACGCTGAACCAGCCCCGATCCACAACCGAAGAAATACCACTCTGCTCAAAGCCGTACAGACGGCCCGGCTCCAGAGCCTTCAGACTGGGGTTGGCCACTTCGCCGGTGAGCTCCAGGGCCAGATCCAAGGAGGTCTCGTTGCAGGCGTAGTCGCATACCAGAATGGTGAAGTCTGCGCCGTAGCCGGTGATATCGAAGTCCATCTGGAGCTCTTCGCCCGGCTGATTATCGACGGCATATTTTCCCATGATAGTACCGTTGGCATCCATGAAGATCACAGCGGCAATGTACCGGTTGTCCTTCAGGGTCAGGGGCAGAATGACATGCCCGTCTTCTTCCCGAACATACAGGTCTTCCTGCAGGGTGTCCTGATTGACGATTTCAGGCTTGAGGCTGTCGAGGGTGACATCGAAGGTATAGACGTCGTCCACGATGTCGTCGCCGTCATCCACGTAGGCTTCAATCTTGTAGGTCACGGACGTGCCGTCCGGCAGCGCCTCGCCGTCGGTGTCGTAGCCCTTCCACACATACTCTTCGTCCGCGTTGGCGTTGTAAATGTAGTAAGGAACGATCATGCCGTAGCTGGAGCTATAGTAAGACTTTGTTGCATCTTCATCAATGATGGAGAAGTATTCCTTTTCCGGATTGTTCTTATCCGTTACGGTGTAACGCAGCTGCTTGGCATTCCGGAGCAGGCCGAAGTCCAGCTCAGCCAGAGGATTGGCATAGGAGATGGCATTGTACTCGTCGCCGGAAGCCCCGTTGACAATGTAGGGGTTGGCGCCAATCATAATGTTGTTATTGGTCCAGATAGAGACACCGTAAAGGCTGGGCTCTTCCGGATCATCATCGAACACCGGAGCATCGGACCAGTCGCCGTAGAAGCCCATAAACGGCATGGACAGATCCACGTCTTCTTCATCGGCATTGCGGAGATAGAGGAAGCCCTCTACAAACATGCCGTTCTCGAAGCTCTCGTTCAGATAATCCTTGTCTTCCTGAGACAGGGTGATCTGCGCCGTCAGGCTCACCGTCTCACCGGCGGGAACCGTGATCTCGGTCACAGCCTGGTTACCGCTGGCGGAAACCTTAGCCAGCAGATCCACGTCGACTTCCATCTCCGCGCAGTAAGCCAAAATGACGTCCACATCGGAGCGGTTGACCTCGCCGTCGCCGTTTACGTCGGTATAGGCATAATGTACATTGTCCGTACCCAGAGTCTCCACCCCGGCAACATGCCGCAGGAGAACCCGAGCATCGGCGGTGGTGATGGCGCCGTCGTCATTGAAGTCATACTTCAAAACATCGGTGGACACATTGGTAAAGATCTTGGCGTCTGCATTCAGCGCATAAGGCGCATTTTCAATGAATTCGCCGCCGTAAACCGATTCGGTCAGGGTCGAAACATCGAAGGTATAGGTCTTATCCGCATCCTCGGAGAAGTTGGTGACCTCGAAGGAGAACTCGTACACGCCGTTACGCTCCGGATCATCGCCGAACTCGCCCTTCGGCCGGTTCTCATAGGTATCGGCGCTGGTGAGGTAGGCTTCCGTGGAAGTGGCCTTCACCAGGTTGACCAAGCCGGCGCCCTGGTTTCTGGGAGAGTACTCTTCCGTGTCGCTGTACATCACGGGATCGGCCGTGCTGAGCATAATGTTGGTTGCCACCCGGCGCAGCACATCTTCCTGGAACTCGGGATAGTTCGCCCGCAGGTACTGCATCAGGACGGCCATGGCGCCGGTAATCTGGGGAGTCGCCATGGAGGTACCGCTCATGAGACCGTAACCGGAGGTGTTGTCCCGGGTGGAGTTGATGTTGCCGCCCACGCCGGTGATTTCCGGCTTCAGCTTCAGATCCGGGGTGCAGCCCCAGGAGGAGAAATCGCTCATCACCTTGTCGGAAACAAACTCTTCGCTGGAACCGCTGACCACCAGCACCTTCTCCTCGGCCTCCGCCATCAGCTTGCCGTCGGCTTTGCTGATACCAACAGTGGGGATGCTGCCGGCGGTGTCGGTGATGCTCATGTTCATCATGCCTGCTACATTGTTATATACAATACAGGCAACCGCGCCTGCGGCCTGGGCATTGGCCTGCTTGGCCGTGAAGGCCACCTCGCCGCCGCGCTCCACGACGGCCACCTTACCGGTCAGATCCAGGCCCTCGAAGTCGGCGGCCTCGCCGTAGCCTTCGATCATCACATACTCCAGTTCCTGTCCGGCAAGCCGGATCAGCTGGGTGTTGACACCGGTATCGCTGTATCCGATCTTGGTGTCGCCCACAGTGAAATACAGCATGGCAGTTTTGTCATTGTTTACAGAGGCCACGGAAAGGGCCTGGAACAGGGTGCTGGGGGTACCGACCAAGCCGATATCCGGATTGCTGGTCTTGGACATGTTCCAGCCCAGCAGGTTGTTCAGGGCGTTATTGGTGTCGTTACCCGCAGCAATCACCAGTTCTATATCCGTCTTGGTGAAGGCGTCCAGAACCTCGGTCATCGCCTCATCAGAGTCGGTGGTAAAGCCGGCGGCGCTGCCCAGAGACAGGTTCGCGGCGTCCACATTCAGCCGGACGCAGTCTTCCATAGCCGCCATGACGGTGTCCCAGTTGGCGCCCCGGCTGCCAAAGACCTGCATCACAATCAGCTGGGCCTCAGGGGCGACGCCCACCACATCGGTGGTGTCCAGCTTGTTCGCAGCCGTGATACCGGCCACGTGGGTGCCGTGGTCGCTGCCAGCCGTGGCGTGAGAGACGTCCAGGCTTCGGGTCTCGTAGTTAAAGGCATAGGGGATCTTGGTGCTGTAATATACATTGGCCGGGCGAATTCCCGAGCTGCTGGCATTCAGGCTGGGCCAAACTTCCTCTATGTCTTCTACGGTCATAGAGCTTTCAGTCAGCTGATCCTCACTGAGGGCAGCAAAGCTGGGATGGCCCAGTACAATGCCGGTGTCCAGAATGGCCACCTTCATGCCCTTGCCGGTGTAGCCGGTGCTGTTGAGCACGTCGGAGCCAATCATCTGGGTGGCATTGTCCGTCATGGGCTGAAGCAGGTCGTCCGATCCATCCGATACAGCCGTATCTTCCGGCACCTGGAACGTGGGAGCTACGTACACGCGCTTCACGCCGGGCATGGCGGCAATGGTATCCATGTTGCCGTATTCCGTCTTCACGGACAGACCGGTGGTGGCAATCGTATAAGTATAGCCCAGCTCAAAGGAATCGCTGCCGCCGAAGCGGCTGGACAGCCGGGACTTCATGGCATCCAGAGCAGACATCTGCCGGCTCTCGTAAGAGGCCACCGCAGCGGTATTGGCCGCGATGTCGTCGGTGGAGAAGCCCGCAGCCAGCAGGGAGTTGTTCTCCAGCTCGACAATCAGATGTACCACATCGGTATCCGCATAGCTCTCAACGGCTTCAGACTGGGAGAAGGGAGCGGAGTCATTGTCAACGTACTTACCCTCGCCCTCCGCCAGAGTGACCGGAGTCGCCGTATTCTCGTTCGTTTCTTCTGTTTCTTCCGATACGGCCGTGTCAGTGATGAGCGATACGGGACCGCTCTCTTGGCTCACCTCGGGAACCACAGTGGGGTCCACGAAGCCGCTGCCTGCAGCGGCAGCCATGGGCACGCCGGTCAAAAGCAGAGCCAATACCAAAACAAACGACAGGAATCTTTTTTTCATGTAATTCATACCTGCCTTTCTTACGCCAGATTCACGGTTTCAAACCGCTCAATCACAGTTGCGATCTGGCCGCGGTTGGAAGTAGCCTTCGGTTCCAGCTTTTCGTCGCCTACACCGATGATCAGCTCCGTCGCCACTGCCCAGGTCATCGCCTCTTTTGCAAAGTTGCTGACCTTACCTGCGTCAACGAAATCCTCCAGGCTGCCCTGGTTGGTGGTGTCCACGCCCTTGAAGCCGGCATAGCGGTACAGGAAGGTCACCAGCTGTTCCCGAGTCACCAGCTTGTTGGGCGCAAACAGAGTTTCCGTCATGCCCTTGGCAATCTCATTCTGGCTGGCCCACAGAATGGCGTCGTAGTAGTACCGGCCCTCGCTCACATCGGCAAAGGGCATATCGCCCGTCACCTCAGGAGAACCCGCCATCCGGTACAGAACCGTCACGACCATCGCCCGGTTGGTCTTGCTCTCCGGAGCAAACCGGGTGTCGCCGACACCGATCATATAGCCATTGTTTACCACATAATCCACACCGTCATGGTAGTACCGGCTGGTGTCTACATCTGTAAACTGTTCGGAGGGGCAGCTTACCTGAACCGCTGTGCTGGCATCCAGAGTGTAATCCTCTGCGCCGGTGACGTAGCTGTCCTGGGGAAGCACCGCTACTGTGCCGTCTTCTTCTTCCAAAGCTTCAAAGGTCAAAGTAAACACAGTCCCGGCCTTTGCGGCCTCCACACCGGCAAACGCCAGAATTACGGTATCTTCCTTCTCTGCGTTCACCTGAAGGCTCACGTTCTCATCCTCGGACCAGGCTGCCCCCACCTGTGCCTCAAGGAAACGAAGGGAGGTACCGGAATAACTGACCGTCAGCTTTCCGTCTGCTACCACCCCGTCAACTGCTGTGTCAACCTGAATGGTAACTTTGCCGCCTTTTACCACGTCTTCCGACTGGCTCAAGGACAGCAATGACTTCTCTTCCGCAGCAAAACCGGTCAGGCTCAGGGAGAACACCAAGAGCGCAGCCAGCAGCAAGGACAGAAGCCGCTTTGCATTGTTCCTCATTTTCACTGTTTCCTCCTTATGATATGAGATAAAAATGGTGCATCCGGAACCGGAGCACGATCACACTGCACAGCCGGCGGCGGGCAAGGTTCACGCCAAGCTCTGCAGTTTGACCCGAAATCACTACATCCACCGGCGCCGAACAGGCCGCGCCGGGGACCGGGAATATGCCTGGAAATTTTTGCTGCCATTATGGCAGTGACTTGACTTATATTCCTGCGATTTTTGCAGGTTAACTCTGGGTATACAATAGCATGGGTCCTTCAAAAAAGCAAGTCCCTTTTTGCATTTTATTCTTGGAAATTGTCACAGCAGAAGCGGGGCAATTGGGTACTGCGTCTCCCGCGGTCAAATGACCGTCCGTCATCTAGTTTCCCTGCCAAAAAAACGAAAACCGTGGAAGCCGCAACGGCAAATGCGCCGCGCGCTTCCACGGTCTCTTCCCCAAAGCCTGCTCCCAGAGAGAACTCTGCCCCCTACCGGCCGCCTCCCACGTACTCAATCACCCATTGAAATATTTGTTCCAGCGTGTCGAAACGGGTGCTGTAGTTCACCCGCTCGCCCTCGCTCCGGGTTTCCAGATAGCCCAGTTGAAACAGGCCGTACAGATTTTTGGAAATGGTCCCGGAATTGACGTTCATTTCTGCTGCCAGTTTGGCGGCGGAGCAGGGCTGCTGGGCACACCGGCGGAGAATCTCCAGCTTGTCCTTGCCACCCAAAGCCCGAAGCATGCTGCCCAATCCCTCGGAATCCGGCCGCTTTTTCTTCTTCACAGCAAAGCGGAAGCTGATGCCGGCTCCAATATAGGCAATCCGCACCATGTGGTCTGCATCCGGCATCTCCAGCCATTCGGACCAGGTCCCAAAGTGGTTGAAATTCCACAGCCCCAGCCAGATATCGTAATGCTGGCTCCGGGCAAGAAGGGGAAAGGTCGTGTTGAACATCTCATTTTGGAAATCATCCGGCGTGTGGGTCTGGAAATACCGGCACCAAGCATCCAGAGCCGCCTCGTTCATGGCATTGAGCGCCGTCATCTCCTTTTTCAGCCTCTCCGCCACCGGCCGGATCAGCTCCGTCAGCTCCCGCAGGTGCGGCTCGTACTCCGTCAACACCCGCAAAATGCTCCACCTCTCCTCTGCACTGCAGGGAAGCCGCTCCAACTGAACCATAAGAGGCTCCCGCTTTTCCTGCTCCTCCCATATGTCCATGACCAAGCCCATCGCATTCAAATCATTAATTTTAAATCCGATTTCCTGCATATGGGCATATTCTCTCTCCAGCCGCCCGGCAAATTCCTCTACATCGCTGCAGTCCAAAGGCACGGTTACCAGCATAATCTGGGCCAGACAGCAGCTATTTTTAAAGCTCGGAAGCTGCATCGCTTTAAAATAGTACCGAAGTCTAGCATCGCCTCGATCCAGCCCGGCTGTCACAACAGACAAAACCCGATTCAGCTCCCGGACACGCCGCAGAATTCGCGCCTCGTCCTCATCATCCTCCTTGACACGCTTATAATAATTGCGGGAGATGCGGGAATACTCCTCTTCATAGGAGATCTGGTTGACAAAAAAATAGAGAAGGTACACTGCCTCAGCAAAATAGCACGGCTCGCGAAACACCCTCACATCCACTTCACCTCTTTTTTATTGCATTATAGTATAGCAACGCGTCCCTTGTCAACTCCTGAATTCTGTAATATGTGCAGAAAAATTTCATTTTTTCCCGCCTTTTCCAGCACTTGGTGACGGGGCGCCGTTTCCGGAGGCAACACCAGACTTCTGGGGCGCGCCTGCCAATTTGGCCGCCGGAATACCCTTGACAAAGGCGGCGTCTTATGGTATTTATATGTTAGTTTCAACTAACTGTAGGACACCTCTTCCGGTCCTTGCTGCCGGTTCGGCCCCTGCAGTTCGTTTCGGCTCACAACAGGCGGATACACACGCCGAATTTGCAGAAACTAGTCGAAACCACCTTACGCAATTCGGAGGTTGCTATGATGCTGGAACAAAGCCTGATCACCCACAGCGCCCCCACTTTGGCCGGTCTGAAAACAGGCAGCTTATTTTGCTTTTCTTACTCTTCCGGAGCGGAATTGGAAGCCCAGCTGTCCCGCTGCCGCCTGGCCCTACAGGACAAGGGCGTGCGCATTCGCATTCTGCGCCGGACCCCGGACCGGGCGCTTTTGTATGTCTACCGACCGGCAAAGCTGGCTCAGGACCTGCAAAAACCCGGCGTGCCGGAGTTTCTAGCCCAAATGGGGTATCCCTCGTTAAATCCCGAGCAGGCGCTGGGCCGGTTGGCGCAAAAAACCGCCCGGCAAAGCTGCCCCCATGAGGTCGGCCTGTTTCTCGGCTATCCATTGGCCGATGTGGTGGGATTCATTGAAAACGAAGGGAAAAACTGCAAATGCGCCGGCTGTTGGAAGGTATACGGGAACGAAGCGGCCGCCCGGCGGCGATTTGCACAGTTCAAAGCGTGCCGGTACATCTATGCCTATCAGTTTCAAAACGGCCGCACTCTGTCTCAGCTCACCGTACCCGGTCCCGCTCCGTCCTGAGTCGGCCCGGAAGAAACAAACAGAATCGGAGACGAAACACGTCCTTTGCCGGGACCGCCGTAAAGTCCGACTTTGCGGCGGCCCCGGCAAATGGATTACCCTCCGTGACCGGAAACATGCCGTTTGATTGCCGCGAAGGACTCTGCGCTGATGACGTGTTCGATCCGGCAGGCATCTTCCACCGCCACATCCGGATCAACCCCCAGCTTGGTCAACCAGCGGGAGAGAAAAACATGCCGTTCGTACATTCGCTCGGCAATTTCCTGCCCCTTGGGGCACAAGGTGATAAAGCCGTCGGCATCCATTTCCACATATCCGTTTTCCCGCAAATTTTTCATCGCCACGCTGACGCTGGGCTTTGAGAAGGACAGCTCGTTTACAATGTCAATAGACCGTACTGCGCCATTGCGCTGATGCAACATATAAATGGTTTCCAAATAATTTTCCGCCGATTCCTGGATCTTCATGGCTGGACGCGCTCCTTTCCGGCTCAGATGGATTTCTTTTTATTCTATCATACTTTTCCAAAAATTTGCAATCCCTTCCCTGTGAAAATTTGGGAGTCCTTGCGCAGGCTGCACAGTGGCATTTTGACCTTCTCCCTTCTCCCAGGACGTAAGTCCATACACCGGAACTTCCGTCAAATCTGAGAAGTCATGTGCGAAATTCATTGAAGACTGCCGCTGTGTGTGGTATGATAAGGGAAATGCCGCCTGACAAGCAGGAGAAAGGATGCCGGAAATGCTGGAGCTACTTTTGGTCGAAGACGATCCCGCCATCGTATCCACCCTGTCTGATTTTTTACAACAGGAAGGGTTTTCCATCACAGCTGCATCCGGACAACGGCAGGCAACCGCCCTGCTGGAGACCCGGCGTTTTCATCTGGCTCTGCTGGACGTCACTCTGAGAGACGGAAGCGGCTTTGCCCTATGCACCGCAATCAAAGCCCAATACCGGATCCCCGTTATTTTTCTCACCGCGCTGGCGGATGAAAACAGCACCGTCACCGGTTTGGAGCTGGGGGGAGACGACTACATTGCAAAGCCTTTTCGTCCCCGGGAGCTGGTCAGCCGGATTCGCAGCGTGCTTCGCCGGTCCGGTTCCGGTACGGCTCCCCTGCATCTGGGCCCCATCCAGGTCGATCCCGTCCGGGGCGTCGCCACCAAAGACGGCGCAGACCTCCTCTTATCCCCTCTGGAATACCGGCTGTTGCTGCTGTTCCTGAGCAATCCCGGCGTGGTACTCAGCCGGAGCCGGATTCTGGATGAAATCTGGGACTTGGCTGGAGATTATGTAACGGATAACACCTTGACCGTTTATATCAAGCGCCTCCGGGACAAAATCGAACCCGATCCCCAAAATCCCACCCTCATCCGAACCATCCGGGGGCTGGGGTACAAGGCGGAGGGTGCTCTATGAAATTCCTCGCCGATCGGGAAACCCGCAGGCAGCTTCTCACCCTGCTGGTTCTGGCCGCTGCAGGCGGATGGCTGGGTTTTTCCCTGTCCTGGCAGGCCGGATGCCTCGTCCTCGCGCTGTGCTGCCTGTTTTCTCTGATGACGCTCCGGTGCACCTGGCGGCGGTACCGCTCCACGGAGGCTCTGTGCGCCGACCTGGACCGGCTGCTGCACGGAGACTCCTCTGTCTGCCTGGACGCCTATACCGAAGGCGCCTGGTCTCTTTTGCACAGTCAGCTCACCAAGCTGCTCATTCGGCTTCAGGAACAGGCCAGCCGTTCAGAGCAGGATAAGAAAAAGCTCGCTGCCTTTCTGGCCGATATCTCCCATCAAATCCGAACGCCCCTGACCGCCTTGAATCTTCTGGGGACACAGCTGGCCGATCCATCGCTTCCGGCAGAGAAGCGGCAAGGGACAGGCCGGGAGCTGCAGCGGCAGCTGGAACGTCTGGATTGGCTGGTGGACGCCTTGCTGCGCATGTCCCGGCTGGACGCCGGCATTGTGGAGCTTCACCGGGAGCCTCTGGATTTGCGCCGTTTAACCCAACAGGCGGCGGCGCCCTTGGCCGTTGCCATGGAGTTGTGCGGTCAGTCCTTTCAAATCCTAGGGCAGGCCAGGTTCTCGGGAGACGCCGCCTGGACCGTCGAGGCTTTGGGAAATGTCCTGAAAAACTGTGTAGAACACACACCGGCAGGCGGTTCCATCACCGCCCAGCTGACGGAAAACCCCATATACAGCCAGATTCTGATATCCGACACCGGGCCCGGCATGGACCGGGAAGACCTGCCCCACCTGTTTGAGCGCTTCTACCGGGGAAAGCATGCCACCGCCCAAAGCGTCGGCATCGGCCTGTCCCTGGCCCGCATGATCATCACAGCCCAGAACGGCACAATTCAGGCGTCCAACCGGCGGGAAGGCGGCGCCCAATTTACCATTCGGTTCTATAAAAGCGTGGTATAATTCACCCCGGTACGGGAAGGAGACACCTTGATGTTTCGGATTTTTTTGGTAGAAGACGACCCGGAAATTGCAGGCGCGTTGGAGCGCCAGCTCACCGCCTGGAACTACCAGGTGGGGCTGGTTCAAAACTTTCAGGACGTTCTCTCCGACTTTCGCGCCTTTCAACCCCATTTGGTCCTCCTGGATATCAGTTTGCCCTACCGCAACGGGTATCATTGGTGCGAAGAAATTCGAAAAATTTCCAAGGTCCCCATCCTCTTTCTCTCTTCCACTGCAGACAACTTAAATATCATCATGGCCGTCAATCTGGGCGGCGATGATTTTCTGCCCAAGCCCTTTGATTTGAACATCCTTTTGGTCAAGGTCCAGGCACTGCTGCGGCGGGCTTATGATTTCGGCACGCCGGAAGCCACGCTGGAGCACCAGGGAGCCGTTCTGGACCCGGCGGCCGCCGTCCTGGTGTATGAGGGCCGCAGGCTGCCCCTGACCAAAAACGAATGCCGGATCTTGCAGACGCTGCTGGAGCAAAAGGGGAAGGTCGTCGGACGAGACGCCCTGATGGAACGACTGTGGGAGACCGACTCTTATGTAGATGAAAACGCCTTGACCGTCAATGTCGCCCGGCTTCGCCGGAAATTGGAAGGAGCGGGCCTTCCCGGCTTCATTACCACCAAAAAAGGCATGGGCTACCTGATTGACAGCTAGGAGGCGCAGGATGGAACACATGAAAGCCTATTTACGGGACCGGGGCCGCAGTCTGTTGCTGCAGCTGTCCAGCTTTGCCATCCTGCTTCTGGTGCTGCTTTTATACCGGCTGCCGGTGGAAGCCGTGGCTTACGCCGCCGCCATCTGTGCCGTCATTGATGCAGGAGCCGGACTCTGGGATTTTCTTCGCTGGAGCCGCCGGCACCACCGGCTGCAAAATCTGGAGCAGGAGGTTTTAAACACGCTGGACAATTTGCCTCCCCCCGCCTCCTGCCTGGAAGCGGATTATCAGGCGCTGATTCGCAACCTGTTTCAGGCAAAATCCTCTCAGGCGGCGGAGCAGTCCCGGCGCTTTCAGAATATGACGGATTATTATACCCTCTGGGCTCATCAAATCAAAACGCCCATCGCCGCCATGGATTTGATTCTCCAAACCCAGCGCCAGCCGGAAAACAGCAGCCTGCGGCACGAGCTGTTTCAAATTCAGCAGTACGTGGAAATGGTTCTGTGCTATCTGCGCTTAGACAGCGATACCACAGACTTTGTCATCCGTACCTACGACCTGGACGGCATTCTCCGGGCGGCAATCCGGAAATTCGCCTCCTCTTTCATTCGGAAGCAGCTGCAGCTCCGTTACACCCCCGTTTCCTGTCAGGTCCTCACCGATGAAAAATGGTTGCTATTTGTTCTGGAACAAATTCTGTCCAACGCCGTGAAGTATACCCCCCGAGGCAGCGTGACCATTCGCCTGGAGGAGCCGCAGATTCTGGTCATCGAAGACACCGGGCTGGGAATTGCACCGGAGGATCTGCCCAGAATTTTCGACCGGGGCTACACCGGTCAAATGGGCCGGACCCATCAGCAGGCCACCGGTATCGGCTTGTATCTCTGCCGCCGGATCCTGAATCAACTGGGGCATTCCATTTCCGTCCAATCCACACCCGGCGCAGGAACTGCCGTCCGCATTTACCTGCAGCGCCAAACCCATTTGATGGAGTAACCTGCACCGCTTGTTTCACCCCTGCAGGCAGACACAAAGGAGAAAAGCATATGACCATTACCCTAAAAGCCGGCGCTTCCCAAGCGCAAATCCAACGGCTCAACCGCTGGCTGCAAGACCAAGGCGGAAATCCCCGCATTTGTGTTCACGAGGGCCGCACCGTCCTGGAGCTGACGGAAACCACGGGCCGGGTAGACCCCAACCTGCTGGCGGATTTGGAATTTGTGCAGTCTGTGGAGCAAGCGACGGAGCGACGCAACCGGTACCGTCGAGACACCCATCCCCAGGATGTGGTCATCACTTTGGAACCGTCGGGCGTTCAAATTGGCGGCGGGCATTTCTGCCTGATTGCCGGCCCCTGTTCCGTGGAAACACACGAGCAGATGCTCCGCACCGCCCGGGCGGTTCAAGACGCCGGCGCCCACGTGCTCCGGGGCGGCGCATTTAAGCCCAGAACCTCTCCCTACGATTTTCAGGGTCTGGGCGCTGCCGGAATGGAAATCCTGATGGAGGCCAAGCAGGCAACGGGGCTTCCCATTGTCACCGAAATCACAAATGTGAGGCAAATCCCCCTGTTTGCAGATGTCGACATCATCCAAATCGGCGCGAGAAATATGCAGAATTTTGATCTCCTGAAGGAAGTAGGAAAGCTGCAAAAGCCTATTTTGCTGAAGCGGGGTTTCTGCGCCACCATTCGGGAGTGGCTCTTGAGCGCCGAATACATCCTGTCCGAAGGAAACGAGCGTGTCATCCTCTGTGAGCGGGGCATCCGCACCTTTGAAACCGACACCCGAAATACCTTGGATCTGTCCGCCGTTCCGATTTTAAAGCATTTCAGTCCCCTGCCCGTCATCGTCGATCCCAGCCATGCCACCGGGCGGGCGGAATTGGTAGAGCCCATGGCTCTGGCCGCTACGGCGGCCGGGGCCGACGGCGTGATGGTCGAGGTTCACCACGACCCCACCTGCGCCTTGTGCGACGGCGCCCAATCCCTGACGCCGGAGCAATTTGCCCGGGTTGCGAAACGAATTCAAAACGTCCGTAAGGCCTTGGAGCTCCCGGCGCAGGAAGATGACGAGCCCGACTGCCGCCGGCCATATTTCAGGTAAAATCCGTCCACCGGCGGGCCGAAAAAAACATCCGGTAAATTTTGGGAGGTAACCCCAACATGAAATTGCTGATTCTCAACGGCCCCAACCTGAACCTCCTGGGCCGACGGGAGCCGGCGCTCTACGGCACAGCCACCTACGACGATTTGTTGCGCCGGATTGAGCAGACGGCTCTGGAGTTGGATTTGGAGGCTTGCGTCTACCAGTCCAATCATGAAGGTGATCTGGTCGACCAAGTTCAGGCCGCCTACGGGGTTTACGACGGAATCGTCTTGAATCCCGCCGCCTACACCCACACCAGCGTCGCCCTGCTGGACGCTTTACTGGCCGTTTCTATTCCCACTGTAGAAGTCCACCTCACCGACCTGTCCAAGCGGGAAGCTTTCCGGCAGATTTCCTACATCCGCCCCGCTTGTGTGGCGACCTTTACCGGGTTGGGCATCGAAGGATACCGAAAGGCCATGCAGTTCTTGCGGGATTACCTCCGCCGGAACTTGGGGGCCAAGTGAGATATCCTCCATACCGACCGCTCCATCCAGATTTCGGCATGTTTCCCGGTCCTACCGTAAAAAGGGTCCGTTGCAGATCGCGACTTCTGCAACGGACCCTGGGTTTTTCCAGGATATATGGGATCCCGGCTTAAATTTTGTAAGCTTGATCGATAAAAACGCGGGCGTTTTCTAAGCCGCAAAAGTGTTCTTGAAGTACCCTTGAAAATGCCAAAACCGGCATCTGCCCCATTTGGCCGGAGTTCCCCTCAAAAAGAAAGATCCTGCCCCAGGTTTTGGGGCGGAAACGGCATTTTTCCGGCGTAGAAATGGGGTTTTTGCCGCGCAAAACCCGTCGCAGGATTTCCCGGGAAACCCTTCAGGCTTTCGCTAGATTTTGCCGCAGGACGCGGTAGAATGGGAGTGTTAGGATTTCCGGAACCAAGGAGGGCGAAGCAATTGCAATGTGGAAAATTGAAGACGTACATGGAGACCGGCCGGGTGGTGTTTCTCCCGCTGCGGTCCATCCGGCCCAACCCGGCGCAGCCCAGGCGGGTATTCGAGCAGGCCGGACTCCAGGAGCTGGCCGCCAGCATCCTCCAGCACGGCATTCTACAGCCGTTGTCCGTGCGCCGGGTGGGGACAAGCTATGAGCTGATCGCCGGGGAGCGGCGGCTACGGGCAGCGAAAATTGCCGGATTGGAGGAGGTGCCGTGCTTGCTCATGAGTATGGATGAAAGCCAGTCCGGCGTGGCCGCCCTGGTGGAAAATCTTCAGCGCCGGGACCTGGATTTCATTGAGGAGGCCCAGGGCCTGTCCCGGTTGATGCAGCTGGGCGGCCTGTCCCAGGAGCAGGCGGCCATGAAGGTGGGAAAAAGTCAGTCCGCCGTAGCCAACAAGCTCCGGCTTCTGCGCCACAGTCCCCCGGTTCTGGAAGCCCTGCGCACAGCCGGGCTCACGGAACGCCATGCCAGAGCGCTGTTAAAGCTCCCCAAGGAGGAGGCAAAGCTGGAGGCCATCGCCGTCATTGTGGAGCGGGGCTATACCGTGGCCCGGACCGAGCGCTATGTGGAGGAGCTTTTGGCCCAGGATGCCCGGTCCCCCCGGCCGCCCAGGGCGCCGGATGTGCGGGGCTTTCTCAACAGCCTGACTCAAAGCCTGGCGCAAATCCAAAGCGCCGGAATTGCCGCCATCAGCCGGCAACAGGAGACGGACCGGGAAATTACCCTCACCATCACCATTCCCAAAGAGGTGGGCTAGTCCGCTCCGGCTGCTATGGGAGGCCCTTATGAAAACCATACTATATAAAAACATACGGCATAGTCAAAGCTGACTATGCCGTATGCCGTTATACAAGCGGTTTCGCGACGCGCAGGTCTTACTTGCCCAGGTTCATCTGCGCAGCGACCTCTTCGGCGAAGTTCTCCTGCTTTTTCTCAATGCCCTCGCCGCGCTCGAAGCGAACAAAGGACTTGACGGTGATCCGACCGCCCAGTTCCTTGGCCACAGCGGCCACATGCTTCTCTACCGAGACGCCCTTTTCCTTCACAAACTCCATCTGCATCAGGCAGTTTTCCTCATAATACTTGCCGATGCGGCCCATCACCATTTTCTCAATGATGTTCTGGGGCTTGGGACGGTCGGACTTGGCATTTTCGTTCATGGCCAGAGCCAGCTGAATCTCCTTCTCCTTGTCCAGCGTGGCCTGATCCACGTCCGCCTTGTCACAGAACGCAGGGTTCATGGCAGCTACCTGCATACACAGATCCTTGCCCAGCTCCGTCACAGCAGCGGCCTCCAGGCCCTCCACCTCCATGTTCACCAGGACGCCAATGCGGCCTGCCATGTGGATATAGGGAACCGTCACGCCGGTGTCGTACCGGGCAAAGCGGCGGACCTTCAGATTCTCACCGATGACCAGAACCTTCTCGGGAATCATCTCGCCCACGGTCTTGTCGGTGTTGGGATAGGGAGCAGCCAGCAGGGCGTCCAGATCGGCAGGGGCGGACTGTACCACCACGGCGGCCACATCCTTGACAAAGTCCGTAAACTTGTCGGACTGCGCGGCAAAGTCCGTCTCACAGTTGACTTCCACAATGGCGCCCACGCCGTTTTCCACAACGGCGCAGACAGCGCCCTCGGCGGCAATGCGGCCGGACTTCTTCGCAGCGGCAGCCAGGCCCTTCTCCCGGAGCCATTCCACCGCCTTGTCCATATCGCCGTCGGAGGCAGTCAGAGCCTTCTTGCAGTCCATCATGCCCACGTTGGTCATCTCACGCAATTTCTTTACATCTGCAGCAGTAAATGCCATAGTCAAAATCCTCCTAGTATCGTCTTGGTACCGTATTTTCAAAAGGGCCGTTGCAGCAAACGGCGGGAGCGGTCCCCTTTGCTCCGCTTGGCAACAGCCCCTTGTCTCAATATGCTTACTCGGCGGCAGGGGCCTCGGGAGCGGCTTCCTCCGCAGCGGCGGCAGGAGCAGCGGGCTCCTCGCTGTAGCTCTCGCCCTGACGGCCCTCCATCACGGCGTTGGCCATGGTGACGGCAATGAGGCGAATGGCGCGAATGGCGTCGTCGTTGCCGGGAATCACGTAATCGATCTCATCGGGATCACAGTTGGTATCCACAATGGCCACAATGGGGATGTTGAGCTTCCGAGCCTCGGCAATGGCGTTACGCTCCTTGCGGGGGTCCACAATGAACAGAGCGCCGGGGAGCTTCTTCATTTCCTTCACGCCGCCCAGGTATTTCTCCAGCTTGGCGATCTCGCCCTGGTGCTTGATGACTTCCTTCTTGGGGAGCATGGCAAAGGTGCCGTCCTCCTCCATCTTCCGCAGCTGAGCCAGACGGTCAATCCGGGTCCGCATGGTGCGGAAGTTGGTCAGCATACCGCCCAGCCAACGGGCGTTGACATAAAACTGACCGGCCCGCTCGGACTCTTCCTTGATGGCGTCCTGAGCCTGCTTTTTGGTGCCGACAAACAGGATGCTCTCACCGTTGGCGGCCAATTCACGGACGAAGGAATAGGCCTCCTCCAGCTTCTTCACGGTCTTCTGCAGGTCGATGATATAGATCCCGTTCCGCTCCGTGTAGATATAGGGGGCCATTTTGGGGTTCCAGCGGCGGGTCTGATGACCGAAATGCACGCCGGCTTCCAGCAATTGCTTCATAGATACGACTGCCATAATATTTCTCCTTTTTTGTTTTGCCTCCACCCCGATCATCTCAGGAACGCACCGCCTGGGCGGCACCTGCGGCCCTGATCTCCGGGTGTGTGGTTTTGCTGCGGCTTTTTGGCCACGCTAGGATATTGTAGCAAACTGCAGGTCCAATTGCAAGGGTTTTTTTCCGAAAAAGCCAATTTTTTGCACCGGAAGCGCCTTCCGCCTTACAGCGCGTAGAAAAAAATCGCAAAGAAATGCAGCGCGCTGCCCAACACCACAAAAATGTGAAACACCGAGTGAAGCCATTTTTTGCGGACGCCGACGCCGTAAAGCACCGCGCCCGCCGTATAGGCGATGCCCCCGGCGAGCAGCAGAAGAAAGCCGGTCCGGCCCAGGGCCTCGACAGCCTGGGGAACAAAGGGCAAAATGGCCCACCCCATGCCGATGTAGCAAATCATGGAAAACACCCGGTAATTGCGCAGGTCAACGGCCGTCAGGGTCACCGCCAGCGCCGTCAGCGCCCACTGGAATATCACAAGCCCAATCCCCAGCGCCGGGTCCACAGGCCGGATCGCCGACAGAGCCACCGGCGTATAGCTGCCGGCAATGAGAAAATAGATGGTGCAGTGATCCAGGACCTGCATAACCTTCTTCCCCATGCCTGGGCGCAGGCCATGATAGACGCTGGACATGGTATACAGGCAAATCAGGCTGACGCCGTAAATCGCCGCGCCGGCCACGTCCACCCCGCCGCCTCTCAGAGCCGCCCGAATCACGCACAAAACCAATGCGGCAGCGCCCAACGCGCCGCCGGCCATGTGCGTCACCATATTCATAATTTCCTCGCCCTTGGAGTAGTTGGGAAGGAGGCGGTCGGCCAGTTTGGTCCTCTTTTTCATGCAACACATCCCCTCAGAAATTTCCAATTGCACCCCGATGCGCATCGGGCCCTACAGACGCCGCATTTTCATTATATTATACCACCCCGGCCCCATTCCTGCAAACAGGCTCCCAAAAAATTTCCAATGCGCCGAAAAGCGCTGCATTCCGCCCCCTTCGGGTCCATGCAGCGCCTCCGGACGGCCCCAGGCAACCGGCTAGCCGCCAAGCTCCATATTGTGTTTCACACATCTTTCAAACAAAAAGAGGTAACCGGCGCCAAATAGCAGCGCCCATACCACCTGCATGCCGATGGCAAACCGGGGCGCGTCTCCCATCAAAACCCGCACCGGCACATCATAGACATAGGGAAGCGGCGTGTAATAGACGATTTCCTTCAGGCCGGAAAACAGCAGCTCACTGGGAAGCAAGCGGCCGCCCAGAATCAGAAGCAGGGAGTATACCACATCCCGAAACCGCGTGATATCCCGAAACCAAACGGTGCAGCAGCCAATGACCGCCTGAATCAGATACAAAATGGTAAACCCCAGCAAAATAGAGAGCAGCCCCATCCCTGCGGCAGCCACCGTGAGCCCGCGCCCCAGCATCCAGGAGACGCCCCAGATGAGCAAGAGATTGACCATCAGGCGCACAGCCACAGAGGTCAGCCGGTTGCAATAGCGGGACAGGATGTAGCTGTTGGGCCGCAGCAGGAACGGAATGATGGCCCCACTGTTGATTCCCTCCATGTGGTCGTAAGCGACGTATTGCGCCGGGGCAATGGTAAAAGCCACGACGTTGACCATGATATAGTATAGCGTGAGGGCGCCCGCCTCGATTTCCACAGAGTTCCGGAAGAGCACGCGGAACACCTGATCATAAAACACACATTTGATGAAAATGACAAAAAAGGACATCCAGAACTCCGCCCCGAACCACTTCTCCTCCTTCAGCTGGAGCGCCATGCCCATCAGATAGCCGTTTTTAATTCGCCGATTCATACCGTTTCCTCCCCCGATTCCACAGCACGCAGACCAATCCCACAATACCTGCGGCGAGCACCGGCAGCGCCAGCAGGGACCGGGGGCTTCCCCCGCCGGTAATCAGCTCCGTGGGAACTGTGCCAATGAAAGCAACCGGAATGACATAGGTAAAAAACAGAGCCAGCTTTTTCTCAAAAAGGACCAGAGGGTACTGGGAGATGGAGCATAGCGTCTCGGCTATCTCGGCATAGGAGTCCACCTTCTTCACCCAGAAGACAAGCTCATAAATCGCCAGGATGAGCAGCTCCACCAAAACGGTGGCCCCGATACACAGGGCTGTTCCCAGCAGGGCGTCCCACAGCCCCGCGCGTCCGGCTTGGACGGCCACCAGCCCAAATCCTATGGGAAAGGTCACAAAAAAACGCAAAAAGTTGGCCCGCTCCAAAAGAATCAGCAGCATCGGAGAACAGGGCTTCACCAGATATGCGTCCAACGTCCCTTCCAGCACGTGAGACTCCAGGTCCCATGCGCCTACAAACAGGTTGGAAACCGAGGAGGAAATCAGGGAAAACCCCATGAACAATTGGAGCGACCGGTTGCTCCAGCCTGTCAGCTGCAAATCCAGCTCCATCAGAGACATCCAGAAAAGCCACACGGAGAAGCAGTCCATCAGCGTGTCCAGAATCACCAGCGCGCCGTTGGCCCGGTACGTAAAATTCTTCTTGATGGAGAGGCCAGCATACTTAACGATAATACTCATACAAGATATCCTCCAGCCTCGGTTCCTCCTGCTTCAGAATGCGGCAAGCGCCGGTCTGAATTTCCCGTTTGAACTGCCCCACCAGGTCCGACGGCACCAGATAGCGGCTACAGCCGTTTTCTCTCTCCAGAAGCTGCACCCCGTTCGGGAGAAGCGGCGGCGGGCAATCGGTGATGAGGACGCTGTGCCGCGACAGCAGCTGCTCGAACTGGCCGCTGGTGACATCCATGACCTTCTCTCCCTTGCAAATCATCAGAATCCGGCTACACAGCTTCTGCATATCGTTGACATCATGGGTGGTGATGAGCACGCTCAGACGCTGCCGGTCCACCAGGCGGCGCAGCACATCCCGAAACTGCCGCTTTCCCTCAATGTCCAGCCCCAAGGTGGGCTCATCCAGAATCAGGACCTGCGGCTCATAAATTAAAATGCACAGCAGCTCCGCCCGCAGCCGCTGTCCCAGAGACAAGGTCGCCACCCGCTGCTGTAAAAAACCGTCACACTGCAATGCCTGGCTGTAGCGGGCCAGATTCTCCGCAAACACTGCCTTGGGAACCCGGTAGATGGACTGAAACAGCCGGACGCTGTCCAGGACCGGCAAATGGTAAATTAAATTGGATTTCCCGCCCAAGAACACGCCCAATTTAACCTTATCTTTTTTCTCAAAACGTAGAGGATTGTTCCCAAATACCAAAATTTGCCCTTTTGTTGGACAAATTACGCCTAAAATCATTTTAATTAATGTACTTTTTCCCGCACCATTAGGCCCTAAAATCCCAACAATTTCTCCTTCAAGAAGGGAAAAGCTAACATTTTTTACAGCATAATCGCCCTGTGATTTGTATCTTTTAAATACATCTTCAACATTCAGTACATGTTCCATTCACATTTCCTCATTGTTTAGCGCACGAGGAAAACCTCGTGCGCCATTTTCTGGTTTCAATTGAACATGAATCAAACAGGAGAATTTTTCTTGTCACATGATCGCCGTTTCTCATTGGTAGCGCAATCAGTCCCTCCCGGCACCTGAATCACCTCGTCAAATCGGTCCAGGTACTCCTTTGACCAGTCATGGGTAATCACAATTCTTGTAATATGCTTCTGACGGAAAATAAATTCCTGGATCAGCCTGACATTTTCAGGGTCCAGCCCCGTGGTTGGCTCATCAAAAATCATTACACCGGCGCGCTTCTGCATGGCCCGGGCGATACAGATCCGCTGGCGCTCCCCTCCAGAAATGTGGTCGCCAAAGTCCCCCAGGGGTTTTTCACCCACGCGCTTCGCCAGATCCGTCAGGTTGAGTTCCTCCAGCAGAGCTTGGTAGGCGTCGGAATCCGGCGCCGGCGTATGGCCAAACATTGTAATATTCTCGTAAAGCGATGCGTTAAACAAAAAGGCGGATTGGTTGACTACGGAAACCTGGGCTAAAATCTCGCTTTCCGCCATATCCTGAATGTCCTGACTTCCGAAGCAAATTTTCCCTGTGTAGTGGTCGTAATACTTGAGCAGCAGCTTGACCAAGGTCGTCTTTCCGCTGCCGCTCTCTCCCACAATCGCATAGCAGCCGCCAGGCCGAAACACATGGCAGAAATTCTGATACAGCTGTCTCTGGTCAAAGGAGAACGATACCTTTTGATATGTAATGGCAGGTTTCTCCTCACACGCCAGGCCCCGCTCCGCCGGACAGGGAAAATTCCGTTCCTCCTCCAGCTTCTTTGCAAGCTCTTTTGTGGATCGAAACGTCACTGCCTCTTCAATGAGGTTGGAAAGGCTGTTGGAAATTTCGGAAAAGTACCCCGTTGCTGCCAGCATCATTGCCGCGCTTAGGCTTCCCTGCAAAATCAGGAAACCGCCCACGCCGACACCAATAATATTTGCCAAAGACGCAACCGTATAAAGGGTTTTCGCGCTCATGTTCCGGGCAAAGCCATAGGAAAAATAGGCGCGCTGCTTTTGTGCGCTGGCCTCCTCAAACCGGTCTAAAAAATTCCCGGATTGATTGCTGGTATGGATCACCTCATAGCCGTCTACGGTCTCTTTTAAGACATTTGCGTATTCCTCGGAGCGTGCAGAAAACGCGCCTCTGGTTCGCCGCTGCATATTGGTAAAAAATTTACTGCAAATTAACGGAGTCGCCGATATCAAAATTCCCGCCACAAACAGCCACGTGTTCATCAGGCATAGCATCACCGAAGCAACAACGCCGGAAATCGCGTACCCGCAAATCAGCGTAACCGAGTCCATCCGGTCGGTGCGGTACATATCTGTATCCGTCGTTAGGAGGTTCAGATAATACCCACGATTTTTCCGCTGAAACCCCTTCCACGGACGCCGCAGCACATTTTTCATAATGTCCCGCTTTAGGCTCACCTCCGCACTGGAGAGATAGCCCAAACGCGCAGCCGTCGAGGCCGCATAGAGGAAATAAGCAGCCAGCAGCAAGCCAGTCGAAACGGCAACCATCCAAAGCATATTTTTCCGCTGCCCTGCCTGAGCAAACTCCAAAATTTGAGCCATGTAATATAAGCTCAAGCTGATTGCCACCGATTCCAGACTGCTCATAAGGCACGCCAAAATAAAAAAGCGTTTACTTTTTGCAGGAAGATTTTTCATAGCAATCAACCATTCGGCCGCTTTGCGTCCGCACAAATGGAGATGCAGGTGTGCTGACAACGACCGCCTTTCTTAATAAAAAGGAGCAGCAGCTGGCAAAAGCAATTACGCAGGCTACACGCTTCTTGAAAAACACAGCCTTGCCGCGGCTTAGGCACCCAACGGAACACCCTGCCTTGCAAAAGCATTTTTTTGCAGGGTAGCTTTTTCACGGCCTTTTTTATCTGTGCCCAGTGGCGCCACAATCTGGGGTACGAAGGGCAAACTGGCCCATCCCATGCCAAGGTATTTTGCAACAAACTCAGAAATTCTGAATTTACTGCGCAGGCAGAGACGCCGGCGTCAAATCGTATACCTGGTCAAACTGCCGCTTCCGCTCCGCCGATAGATGATGGCTCACCAAAATCAATGTCAAATCCGGGTTGGACAGCAAACTTTTTTCCACAATGTCCGCGTTCTTCTGATCCAAGGCACTGGTTCCCTCATCAATCAGCAGGATCGAGCAGTCGTGGATCAGCGCCCGCGCAATGGCCACGCGCTGCTTCTGTCCGCCGGACAGGCTGCTGCCCTCTTCTCCCACGATGGTTTCCAGGCCCTCCGGCATATGCTCCAGGTCTCCCGCCAGGGCGCTGTCACGCAGTGCGCGTTCCATTTGCGCATCGGTAAATTCCTCACCTAAGGTGATATTCTCCCGAATGGTCGTGTTAAACAAAAACACATCCTGCTCAATGTAGCTCATCTGCTTCTGCAGCTGCTCCGGCGTATAGTCCCGAACATCCTTGCCGTCCAGACGGATGGTTCCGGTATAATCCGGAAGCCAGCCCAGCAACAGCTTGAGCAGCGTTGACTTCCCGCAGCCGGACGGCCCGGTGAGCGCGTACTTCCTCCCCTTTTTAAAGCGCAAGTTCATATCCTGCAAAACGGTCTTCTCGCCATACCGGAAGCTCAGGTGCTCCATAGCAATCCCATCGCGCACCGGCGGCATCGCCCGGCCAGCTTTTTCCTGGGAGCCATCGTCATGGACAGTAATTTTCTCAAAATACGGTTTACTGGAGGCAATAGACAGGCGCAGATCCGTCAGAGTGTTCAGACCATCGGCAACGGCAGCAATCAACTTGCCGCTGCCGAACAGCGCGGTCTGCAAAATCACGCCCTGGAAAGACAGAAAGCCAATCCAAATACTGATCGCTCCCTGACACAAGATACCGGCCACTGCCAACACCTTGCCCGTAATCGTCTGGGTCCGGGACCGCTGGAAGGCAGGCTCTTCTATTTCCTCGCTGCACTGGGACACACCTTGCAGGAACCGGCGGTTCCTGCCAAAAATTCGCAGAACATCATAGCCCGCCAGCAAATCCTTCAGCTTGCTCACAGCCTTTGCCTGCTCCCGGGTGCAGACAGCTCCCGCAGCTTCCATTTTCTTGTTAAACAGCTTAGGAGCCAGGCTCATAATCAGCGCGGACATCAAGGCAGCAACTGTCAGGGACCAATGGAGGCAGGACAGCGCAATGATACTATGCATCACCGTAAAGGCCATGCCGATCCAGTCAAAAAATGGTCCCCATGCTAAATGTTCCATCTGATCTATGTCCTTAGTAAACCCGGACAGATACTCTCCGGTCTGCCGCTTGTGGAACTCGCCATGGCTCATTTGCAGCATCGTCGCCGCCATGTCGCGTCGGACCTGATTGTTCATTTTCCGTATGACATGCTTGCCCAAAATGCCCTCTATCGCTACAAGCACCTGCACCAGAACCACACAAAGCAGATTCAGCAGAGTCCAGAACAGAAATCCCCGGAAATTCCCTCTCACCAGTTCCTCCAAGGATTCCATCAGGGCCAGGCTCCGGTACGAGGCCAGCCCCGCATCTATAAACAGCAAGAAAATAATCAAGCCGCTCAGCTTCCAAAACTTCTTGATATAGTAGAACACGCAACCACCTCTTTCCATCAAAGTTCACCCATTGCAGCCATCTGCCCACCAGGCCGCCTCTTGGCAGCAGCTCTACCGCCTTAAGCCCTTAAGCAGGAACCCGCATAATCCCCATCAACCAGGACACCCTTTCTGCACCGCAAATTGAAGCAGCTCAAAACCTCCGGGCAAGTATAACACCCTTGCTTCAGCTGGTCAGAGGACCACAGCCGGTTGATCGCTTCGTCCAGCACAATCCCCTTCTCCGGGTCCACCCACCCCAGCAGATTCTTCGGATGATCCAAGGCCACCGTACACTTCTCAATCTTGCCGCTGGCGCGAAAGATCATGCTGTGGGGATAGCTTGCATAGCAGACCTGCGCAAACGGTTCCTTGTCCTGATTTTCACGGCGCATACCAATCCGGTCCAAATACGCCAAGTGCTCCATCGGAAGCCCCGCCTTCTGCTCTCCATCCAGAAGCTCCAAGGTCCTGACAGACTCTCCTCCCCAGTCCCCCACGGGACTCACATAGACGGAGAAGCGGTCGTCCCCTCCAAACAAGTCATACAAGTGGTCGTACCAGCTAAAATCCCGGTCTCCCGCCAGGATATTATGGCGAATGACCATACGAAACAGATATCGTTCCTTAGGCAGACCAGAAAGTGCAATTAAGTTGTTCAAAATCGTTTGCAGCGTCCCTTTGCCGGATACATGGGGGCGGGTCTCATCGTGTTTCCAACCGTCCAACGTTACCTGGTAATTAGTAATCCCTGCCGCATAATACTGCCGGAATGCATCTGCATCCAGAAGATACCCATTGGTGGTCATGCCGCCGCTGTACCGGAAGGCGTGAGTAGCCTGCACCTCCTGCACCAGCGCACAGGTCTCCAGGATGATATCCTTGCACAAGGTCGGTTCCCCACCGAACCAATTGAGATGTAAATTCCGAAACCGGGGTACCTGCCCAATGACGTACCGCTGAATCTGGTCCAGGGTTTCCCGCCGCATGGTAATGGGAGCATGGGTTTCATAGCAATATGGGCAGCGGAAGTTACAGCCCTCCGTCGGCATGATGGTCAAAAATAGCGTCTCTCCCATCACCCTTTTTGCGTACTGCAGCAGTTTTTTGATTTCATCTTGATCCGCTAACAACTCCTGCTCATGCAGAAATTGAGTAAGCGAGGTAGACAGCGCGTCACAGCCTCCGCAGCGTAGAATTTCATAAAACTCTTCCCGGAGCTTTGCCTCCGTAATTTTGACTTTATTTTGAAGCAGCTTGGACGAGATGTAAAGCACGCCGTCTTCTTCATAATACTCCGTGTAACCCGGAAGCATGTATGTCATGTCTTCTCCTCTTTTCAGAAGTATACGGTAAGCATAGATTTTTTAAAGACTCCAGGGAAATCCTGGAGTCTCGTCGGATTAGTGGATCTCGCAGTTATTGTGGCACTTATTGTCGAACAACCCAGAAATATACGCGTCCATCTCACTCAAGGGCTTCTTTTCCTTGACAATCTCCATGCTTATGTACTCCTCTCCATGAAATTCAGCGTCCGGACTTTGTGTTCGTCCCCCACTGTATTACACAGGATACCACATAGAGGGGGCAAAATGTATATCACGGTCTGATAGAAAAAAATAACACAAAACGACCAGTTGGTCTGGAATCCAGCCTCAAGCTGTGTTATAATAATCAAAAAAGCTTCCTAATATTTTAAGAAGAAAGGCATAGGATATGAGAGAAGTATTTTTGGGAAAATACATGAAGCAGCGGCGGCTGGAGCTGGGGCTGACCCAAGAGCAGCTGTGTGAGGGCATTTGCGAACCCATGACCATTTCCCGCATGGAAAACGGACGGCAGACCCCCTCCCGCAACCGCATCAACGCCCTGCTGCAGCGCCTCGGGTTGCCGGATGATCGCTATTTCGCCCTGCTCAGCAAGCACGAAGAGGAAATCGCCGCCCTGCAAAGGGAAATCGTCGCTTGCAGCGTCCAGCGGGATACGGCCCATGGCTGGGAGCTGCTGGACCAGCTGGAGCATATCACAGAACCGGACGACCATGTCACCCGCCAGTTCATCCTCCGCTCCCAAGTCATCCTGGGGAAGGCCGAGGGACGATACAGCGCGGAAGAGCAGCTGCAAATGCTGATGGAGGCCCTGCGGATGACGGTTCCGCATTTTGATCTGGAGGAAATCAGCGGCGGGTTGTACAGCTTTGAAGAGGTGAAAATCATCAACCAAATCGCTGTAACCTACGCAGGAAGTGGACAGCGTAGAAGAGCCATCGACATTCTCAGGCAATTGATGAAGTATGTTCAAAAGCACTACCAAAATATCCTGCAATCCGGAGGGCTACTCCCTCTCATCTCCTATAACTACGCACGAGAATTAGCGGCAAATAAGCAATATGAGGATGCTATTGAAATTGCAGAGTTGGGCCGACAGTCCTCCGTGACATACGGGCATTACCAATTTTTGCCGGGAGTCCTAGCCATTATGGCTTCATGCTATCACTTTTCAGGAAAAGATGAGCAGAGTGAAGCGCTGTATCATCAAGCATATTACCTGTATCAGGCAATCAACAACCCCGGTGATGGAGCGCAAATCAAAACGGAAGCAAAGGAATACTTAAACATCAACTTTCGGTTTTAAAGCGTTTCCTCTCCGGAAGTCGGCAGCTTATTGGGCGCTTCATCCGGATCTTCTGTATTTTCCGGCTCTGTAGGACTCCCAGCCGCCGGAGGATTTGCCTCTCCAGCATAGCAAACCACTTGAGACAGCCCCGCCAGAATGGACAAGCAGAGCAACGCCGCCAAGCACAAGGAAATCAGTTTTTTCACAGTTATGTCACCCCTTTTTTCCTATGTCATAGAAGGTCAAAATTTGCAAAATAAAATCCTTCAAACATTATACGACAAACTTTAAAATTTGTCAAGTCCTCTCTACATAAATTAATAGCCGTCACACGTTCTATCCCCAGTCGCCAAATTTCGCGGGTACTTCCGGAATCGCCACAGCGTAAAGCCGTGCCGTGGCCCCTGCCCTTCGTAGGTTGCAGCCACAGGACGCGCCGCCGGTAGGCAGTATGAAATGGGGCGTGTTCCAACAAAAAAACTGCCACAGGAGGAGGCTTGGTAGGATCCTCGCTGCGGCAGTTTTTGTCATTTGAGCATATACAGGGCGGTTCCCGTCCCCGGTCAATTAATACGCCACGCCCCAATAAATCATCTTTTTCGCCGGTTTCCCGCAAATGGGGCACACATCCCCCAGGTGCTCCTGTTGGAAGGGGATGCAGCGGGAGGACATGCCGGCCACGTCCTTCATCCTCAACTCGCAAGCCTCTTCTCCGCACCACATGGTTTTAATGAAGCCGCCGTTTTTCTCCTGAAGCTCCTTCGCCTCCTCCAGGCTGTAAGCCGGATAGATGTGTTCATCCAGGTTCTTCTTGGCCTTGGCAAACATTCCGTCGTGGACCGCCTGAAGGGTCCGGGCCACCTGTTCCTCCAGCTCGTCCAGGGACGCCGGAATCTTTTCCCCATTGTCCCGGCGGACCAGAACGCACCGGTCGTTTTCCAGGTCCTTGGGACCCAGCTCCAGACGGACCGGCACGCCCTTCATCTCATACTCGGCAAATTTCCAGCCGGGGCTCTGCTCGGAATCGTCCACCTTCACCCGGAAACCGGCTTTCTTCAGCCGTGCGGCTACCTCTTCCACCTTTTCCAAAACGCCGGGCTTGTGCTGGGCAACGGGAATCAGCACCACCTGAATGGGCGCAATCTTCGGCGGGAGCACCAGGCCGCTGTTATCGCCATGGGTCATGATGATGCCGCCAATGAGCCGGGTCGACAGACCCCAGGAGGTCTCGTAAGGCGTGGCCTGCTGATTGTTCTTGTCGGTAAAATGGATGTCGAAGGCCTCGGCAAAGCCGCTGCCAAAATAATGGGAGGTACCGGCCTGCAGAGCCTTGCGGTCATGCATCATGCACTCAATGGCGTAGGTCCGCTCGGCGCCGGAGAACTTCTCCTTATCGGTCTTGACGCCCCGGACCACCGGCATGGCCAGATAGTTCTCACAGAACTCCGCATAGCACTCCAGCTGAGCCTCGGTCTCCTGAATGGCCTCCTCCCGGGTGGCATGCAGGGTATGGCCCTCCTGCCAGAGAAACTCCCGATGGCGCAGGAAGGGCCGGCTGGTCTTCTCCCAGCGCAAGACGCTGCACCATTGATTGTATTTCACGGGCAGATCCCGCCAGGAATGGACGATATCCTTAAAGTGGTCGCAGAACAGCGTCTCGGAGGTGGGGCGGATGCACAGCTTTTCCTCCAACTCCTCGCTGCCGCCCAGGGTAACCCAGGCGCACTCCGGGGCAAAGCCCTCCACGTGGTCCTTTTCCTTCTGCAGGAGGCTCTCCGGAATCAGAAGCGGCATATAGACATTCTCGTGCCCGCTCTCTTTGAACATCCGGTCCAGCACCGCCTGAATGTTCTCCCAAATGGCATAACCATAGGGCCGGTAAATGAACACGCCTTTTACGCCGGAGTATGCAATTAACTCCGCCTTTTTGCACACGTCGGTGTACCACTGGGCGAAGTCCACTTCCATATCGGTAATTTGCTCCACCTTTTTCTCTTTTGCCATTCTGTTCCATCCTCCCGGGGGAATTTGGCGAACTCCCACAAATACTTCTTCTTTGCTATTGTATCACGAATGTCAAGGCCCCGCATAGGATGAGATGCCTCCCCCCTTTGCCGGGCGCGGGACCGCCCGGGTCATCCGGCGCCGGGAGCCGGCACCGGGCCTTACGGGAAAAGCAGCCGCGCACAGGCTTCCTCTCTTCGTTCCGGCCGGCAAGGCAGATTGGATTTCCTGTGCATACAAACTCATGTTGGAAGGGAGATGCCCATGGCCCAGTTTACCATTTCGTTGGACCCCGCCACCACCCGTCTTTACCAACGCGTGGCCGAAGCCGCCGGAAAACCGGTGGAGCAGGTTCTGGCCGACGCCTTGTTCAAGCTTGCCGGAGAGCTGTCCTTGGAAGCCCTGCGCACCCGGCCGTAAAAAATAAAATCCGCCGTTGTATTCGGGAGTCGAATTTGCTATACTATTTGCAAGTACTACAACGGAGGCAAAAGTATGAAATCCATCCGTGACATTTATAAAATCGGAAAAGGCCCCTCCAGCTCTCACACCATGGGCCCGGAGCGGGCAGCCAAACTATTCCTCTCGGAGCATCCGGAGGCAGACCGCATTCAGGTAATTCTATACGGCTCCCTGAGCAAAACCGGCGTGGGCCACGGCACAGACCGGGTCCTGCGGGAGGTTCTGTCCTCTGTGGATAATAAAATTATCTACGCGCAGGAAGACCCGGAGGATATGGGTCACCCCAACACCATGGACTTTTTCGCCTATCAGGGCGAAACCCAAACCGGCCACTTCCGGGTGGAGTCGGTAGGCGGCGGCGACATCGTCATTTTAGGCCGGCCTGCGGACCCCAATGAAGAAATTTACCCTGAAAATTCCTTTGCGGAAATCGCCGATTTTTGCAAATGGCGCTACATTCACACCCTGAGCGAATACGTAGAGATGAACGAAGGTCCGGAAATTTGGGACTTCCTCCGGGAGGTCTGGGCCGCCATGCAGCGTTCCATTTCCGACGGCCTCTCCGCCACCGGCACCCTGCCCGGCGGCCTGAACGTGCAGCGAAAAGCCAAGTACCTGTACGAGCAGGCGCTGCCCACCGAGGTGGCCCAGGTTCGGGAGTGCCGGATCATTTGCTCCTATGCCTACGCCGTGTCCGAGCAGAACGCGGACAACGGCACCATCGTCACCGCCCCCACCTGCGGCGCGGCCGGCGTCCTGCCGTCGGTTCTGCGGTACGTCCAGGAGACCCGAGGCTGCACGGAGGAGCAAGTACTCCGGGCTCTGGCCACCGCCGGCATCATAGGAGACTTGGCTAAGCAGAACGCCTCCATCTCCGGGGCGGAGTGCGGCTGTCAAGCCGAGGTGGGCGTGGCCTGCTCCATGGCCGCCGCCGGTCTGGCCGAGCTGTACGGTCTGAACCTGGACCAGGTGGAGTACGCAGCGGAAATCGCCCTGGAGCATCACCTGGGCCTCACCTGCGATCCCATTTGCGGCCTCGTGCAGATTCCCTGCATCGAGCGTAACGCCGTAGCCGCCATGCGGGCCATGAATGCCTGCAATCTGAGCTACTGCCTCTGCGGCACCCGGAACATCAGTTACGATATGGTCTGCAAAGCCATGTACGAAACCGGCTTAAACCTGTCTCATCAGTATAAAGAGACCTCTGAGGGCGGACTGGCCCACTTTTACAATCGCCGCCGCAGACGGTAAGAAAACGAGACCATACAGAGAAAAAGACTGCATTGCGTCGAAATGCAAATCTGACCACCGGCCTCAGAAAATGCTTCACCGTGGATTCTGACTCAGTCCCCGGTGAAGCATTTTCATTCATAATGATCACCAACAGACCGAACGTGAACCGGCCGGTCTGGGCATCTGCCGGAAACCCGGGCTGGATTCCGGAAAAACACCTTGAGAGAACGAGGTCCATCTGCTATAATAACCCCGTTGCAGCAGGCTTTTTCTGCGGAGCAGGGCCTGCGGTGAGAAGAGGCTCCACGGCAAAAACGCGGGAACGGTCTCTACCAAAGACAAGACGGGCCATGCCACGGGGGACTTTCCAATTAAGATAGAGACCAACCTGGCCACGTCCCCGGCGAACCGGCACGGCGCGTCATCCCGCCATGAAACAAAAATGGTTTTGCCCCGGCGCCGCACACGGGCAAGCGCGTTGACAACGGTGCGTCGGAAAGCCAAAGCCATGATCATACGCAAATGATAAGGAGATGCAGAGATCTATGAAATTAGGAATCGTCGGCTTACCCAACGTTGGGAAGTCTACTCTTTTCAACGCCATCACCAACGCCGGAGTTCCGGCGGACAACTATGCCTTTTGTACCATCGACCCCAATGTGGGAGTCGTCCCCGTCCCCGACGAGCGGCTCACCTGGCTCCGGGACATGCATCAGCCCAAGAAATTCACTCCCGCCGTCATCGAATTCGTAGACATCGCCGGATTGGTCCAGGGCGCCTCCAAGGGCGAGGGATTGGGCAATAAGTTCCTCTCCAACATCCGGACCACCGACGCCATCATCCACGTGGTGCGCTGCTTTGACGACCCCAACGTGACCCACGTGGAAGGCTCCACCGATCCCCTGCGGGACATCGACATCATCAATCTGGAGCTGATTATGGCCGATGCGGAAATGGTGGAACGCCGGGTGGACAAAGCGCAAAAGGCTGCCAAAGGCGGGGACAAGCGGTTTGCTCACGAGGCAGAGGTATTCCAGGGCCTGCTGGCGCACCTGAACGCAGGCCGGTTGGCCCGGACCTTCGATTGCTCCGACGATGACCGGGCACTCATCGCCACCTCGGACCTGCTGACGCTGAAAAAAACCATTTACGCCGCCAACCTCTCCGAAAGCCAGGTCAGTCAGCCGGAGAGCTGCCCTTACTTCCTCCAGGTTCGGGCGCTGGCCGAACAGGAGGGGAGCCAGGTGCTGCCCATCTGCGCCAAGCTGGAGGCCGACATTGCCGAGCTGGACGATCCGGAAGAGAAGGCTCTGTTCATGCAGGAGCTGGGGCTTCGGGAGTCCGGCCTGGACCGGTTGATTCGCAGCAGCTACGCCCTGCTGGGCCTCATCTCCTTCCTGACCGCCGGTTCCGACGAGTGCCGGGCCTGGACCATCAAAAAAGGCACCAAAGCTCCTCAGGCCGCCGGAAAAATCCACACCGATTTCGAGCGGGGCTTCATCCGGGCTGAGGTCATCGCCTTTCAGGACCTGAAAGCCTGCGGCTCCATGGCCGCCGCCAAGGCCAAAGGCTTAGTCCGCAGCGAGGGAAAAGACTACGTCATGCAGGACGGCGACATTGTAAACTTCCTGTTTAACGTTTGATACCCTCTCCGCCCAAGCGCGCCCGCCTTTTGAGACCATCCCGACAAAGCAACTAACAACCCGGCCTGTGGCAGTTCCACCGGCCGGGTTGTTTATGCCCTTTTGTGAATCATATGCATAATTTAGACGGTCTTTTCCATGCCCGCAACAAAGGGCGCGGGTCAAAGCTTGTGCAAAAAAAGGCGGCGCCAATACGCAGGTTCTTCCGCTGCCCAGCGGTTTACCCTTCCCCCCGACGGGGCAGAATCCCTTTACAAAACAATAAGGAGGTATTTCCCTTGCGACTGTGGAGATACGCTGTCCTCTGGTACCTGGGCGGCATGGTTTACACCGGCATGGAGTTGCTCTGGCGGGGCTGGAGCCATGGGAGTATGTTTGTGGCAGGAGGCGTCTGTTTTTTGCTCATCGGTCACCTGGGTGAGATGGCGCAGCCCCTGCCCATCACTTGGCGCATGCTCATAGGCGCCGGAATCATTACCACCGTAGAGCTGGCAGCCGGACTGCTGGTCAACCGGGGCTATGAGGTCTGGAACTACAGCGCCATGCCGGGGAATTTTCTGGGGCAAATTTGCCTGCCCTTCACCCTGTTGTGGATTCCCGTCAGCCTGGCCGCCATTCTGGCCTACGATTTCCTCAATGTTCACCTGTTCGGCCTGCCCAAACGGCGCCATTTTTGGGTGTAGCCTTCCCCCAATCGTCCCAAGCCTCTCCTGCCGGGTCGGAGCCGTTAGAGCGGTTCTATCACCGGCAGGAGCGCTACCGGCATCCCGCCTGTAGCGCCCCCTCACGGTTTCGCCTCCAGAGACTTTCCCCCGTAAAATCTCTATTGCATTGCATACAAAAATCGTTGCATTCCTTTTCCATCTGTGGTAAAATAAAAACAGGTGATACATCAACAGAACAAACAAGCTCTTCAATTGTTTTCCAGCGAAAAGATCCCTTCCCAATGGAACCGGCCTGTCCCGGAACGGGCCGTACCCACATTCTTTCGTTCACTACCCCGTCATCTTGTATGCAGCGACTCCAACGCCGCCCTTTCTCCCAGCCGTGATTTTCCATTTTATCTTGGAAAACCATCCGGGAAACGCCCCTCCGGAAAGAAGACCGTCCCTGTGAGGTGCATCGAAATGAAAAAACACACTTACATCCGCTGGATCGCACTGGGTATCTTCCTCGCCGCCCTGGTCATTTTTGTCGGGAAGTGCATCTCCCTGTACCCCGTCTACC
>ENA-ORML01000110-ORML01000110.1-human-gut-metagenome-genome-assembly--contig:-NODE-110-length-101686-cov-18.455796_pt1 | contig 101686 bp, 99 predicted proteins | sample MGYA00242103_ERZ508995 | MGnify/ENA primary metagenome ERZ508995 (study PRJEB26280, sample SAMEA2338702) | human gut metagenome | biome: human gut; feature: human-associated habitat; material... | reverse complement strand
AGTTTTGCCGGAGCAGATTTTTGTTCAGGCAAGGCAAAGCTCGCAGAGAATACTGACGTATTGTCAAGAACTTTAACGCGGCATGGGCGGAAATCTGCCCGTCAAAACCGATACGTGTTCAACTCTCGTCAGCTTAATCAGTTTATTTTACTCTTTTCCTTGTTTTAAGTCAACAAAAAGTGCGCATTCCGTTATACGTCAGCACTTGCACGCATATTGGCGCAAAAAAATCCCGTCCTCTCGGACGGGATTTTTCGTGGTTTAAAATTACTGTCTTGCTTCGATGTACTCGACGATCTTGCCGACGGTGGCCAGCTCTGCTGCATCCTCATCGGGGATCTGCACGCCAAACTCGTCCTCAACGGACATGATCAGCTCGACAACGTCAAGCGAATCCGCGCCGAGGTCATCAACGATATTGGTGTCAGCGTTAATGCTGTCGGCGGATACTTCAAACTGCTGTGCAAGAATCTGCTGAATCTTTTCAAGTATCATTTTAGTTCCTCCAATATACGGATTTTACGCCCATTCGCGGCTCTGCGGCTTGTTGCCGTTGTTCTGCGGCCGATCATAGGACACGACGACGCGGCGGTTAGGCTCCGTTCCGGTCGAGCTGGTGGTAACGCCCTCGTAATCCTGAAGGGCGGCGTGGATAATGTGACGCTCGTAGCTGTTCATCGGCTCAAGTGCCATGCTGCGCTTATACTTTATGACCTTTGCAGCCATCTTCTCGGCAAGACGTACAAGCGATTCCTCGCGCTTTGCGCGATAGCTCTCCGCGTCAACGCAGATGTGCATGTGCTTGTCGCTTCCGCGATTGATGACGTAGTTGGTCAGGTGCTGGATGGCGTCGAGAGTCTCGCCCCTGCGGCCTATGACCGCGCCCATGTTTGCGCCGGAGAGGTTAACGGCAATGCTCTTGCCGTCGCGGCGGCTGATCTCTATATTCGCCTTGACTCCCATGCGCTCAAGAAGTCCTGCGAGGAAAGCTCTGATATCGGCAAACTCGCCGTCATCGGCAGGCTTTTCGGCCGCCTTCACGGGAGCTTCGGCCTCAACGGGAGCCGGCTCGGCTTCGACTTCGGGCTCATCCGGAGCTTCATACTCGACACGCACGACTGCGGGCGAAGCGCCTATGCCCAGGAAGCCGGATTTTGCACGCTCAACGACCGTTACGGAAACATCGTCGCGCTCAAGTCCGAGTTCCTTCAGGGCTGCGGCGATGGCTTCATCCTCGGTGCGGCCTGTGGTTTCCAAAGACTTTATCATGTTTCACTATTCTCCTGTGACTGTTCAGGCTCGTCCTCTGTCTGCGGTGCGGTCTCTTCGGCCGCCTCTGCTGCCGCCATTTCGTCGGCATAACGGCTGGGATCGTAAGCTCTGCCTCTTGCGTAGCGGCGCTTGCCGACCTGAGAGGGATTTTCGGGCTTTTCTATGCCAAGCTTTTCGCGGCGCGCCTCGCGCTCCGCTCTTTCGCTTGCGGCGATGCGCTCTGCATCGGCCTGCTTCTGCTGAGCCTGCATTTTCTTTTTGCTGGTGTTGTTATTGCGGGTCGTTGCACCCTCCACCTTGAGCTGCTCGTGCTCCTCATGGCGGCGTGCACGCTCGGCCTCTTTCTCCTTCTGTGCTGCGATGCGCTCTGCATCCTCGATATCGAGCTTGCGCTTGTAGTGCTTTGTGAGCACAAGGTCACGCACGATACCGAAGCAGCTGTTGGCGATCCAGTAAACGCCGAGAGCCGCAGGCATGATGAAGCAGATCCAGATGGACATAATGGGCATCATGAGGTTCATGGTCTTCATGCTCATTTGAGCCTGTCCTGCCTGGGGAGGGTTGGTCGCCTGGCTGATCTTCATCGACGCCCAGGAAAGGAACGCCGCAATGATCGGGATCAGGAACAGGCCGATGGTCGCAAGGATATCGGCGCTTGAAAAATCAAAGTTCCAGATCTTCCAATCGGGGATCGAGCCGAGGTTCATACCGAGAAAGCTGTAGTCAATGTTCAGCAGCTTTCCGTCAAAGTTGCCGAGGGCGTTTGTGACTGCGTCCCAGTTTTTGTGGATCGCGTCGGCAACGCCGATCTGGTCATAGGTGCCCTGCTTGGAGGCAACAAAGCCTGCATTCTGGGTAGCCCACTCGGTGAGCTTTTTGATGCTCTCATCGCCCAGGCCCATCATGCTGCCGAGAGGCTGACGGATGACACTGTAAAGTGCGATGAGTATGGGGAACGGGATCAGCGACCACAGGCAGCCGGAGGTGGGGCTTGCGCCCTGCTCCTTGTAGAGCTTCATGACTTCCTGCTGATACTTCTGCTGATTGCCCCTATGCTTTTTCTCCAGCTCCTTAAGCTGAGGCTGGATACGGGTGGTCTTCATCATGCCCTTTTTGCTCTTTGCCATGAACGGCAGCAGGATCAGGTTGACCACAAGAGCAAAGAGGATAATGGCAAGGCCGTAGCTGTCGGTCCAGTTATAAAGGATCTCCAGCAGTCTGGCAAACGGCCAGACTATAATATCCCATAGTGACATAAGTTTCTCCTTGTATTCCGATCCTCGTCAGGGAACGGGATCGAAGAAATCGTGTTCGCCGAAGTGAAAAGGATGACACTTCGACAGCCGTTTAAGGGCGAGCCAGCCGCCCTTCAAAGCCCCGTATTTCTCGATAGCTTCAACGGCATACTGTGAGCAGTTCGGAATAAACCTACACCTCGGCGGAAACGCCGGGGAGACGTATTTCTGATATATGCGGATAAGCGCGAGAAGAAGCTTTTTCATTGCTCATCGCCTCTTAAAATATCAAGCTCGGCGCAGGCATGCAAAAAGGCATTTTCCATTTTGGAATACTCCGCCTCTACGCAGCGGCTGCGCGCAACGATGACGATATCGACATTTGTTTTGAGCTTGTCCGAATTAAGCCTGTATATCTCCCTCAATCTGCGGCGGATGCGGTTGCGCACGACTGCCTTGCCCAGTTTGGTGGACACGGTATATCCAACGCGGCGCGTGCCGTGGTGATTTTTCAGAGCATACACGACCATATAGGGCGTAACGGCGGTTTTGCCTTTGTTATAAAGCCGTTTAAACTCATAATTCTTTTTCAGAGTTGACCTGAAATCCAATTATTCCACCCTTGCTTTCCGTTTATATCAGCAAACACGTTAAGGGCAGCACGGGTTAGACTTCCGTCAGCTTAGCTGCCCTAAAAAATTTATTTGCTTTTCCTGCTCGGAGCTGCCAAATCAGGCGCTCAGCTTTGCTCTGCCCTTTGCTCTGCGGCGAGCGAGGACCTTGCGGCCGTTTGCGGTAGCCATTCTTTTGCGGAAGCCGTGCTCTTTCTTGCGCTGACGCTTCTTGGGCTGGTAAGTACGCAGCATGTTTTGTGCACTCCTTTCAGAATAATACTCAACATCGGGCTTTGCCCGAAGTAGTTGACAAAGTAATAAACTTCCGATGCTCACAAGCATCGGAAGTTTATTATATACGATACTCTTTTACCGTGTCAAGGTTTTTTTAGGCCGCTCGGCTGTTTTTCAGTGCCTTGCTGACCACGATAAGCAAAACGGCAACAACAGCCGCGGATGCCGTTACCGCTATAACGGCAGTCCAGTTTGCCGCCGCAAGACCGGTAATGTCAAATTCGCCGCTCTCGGCACTCTGCAGATGCGAGAACACCTCAACAACGTCATATACCACGGCAGCGGCGGCAACAAGTCCCGCGACTATGCTCATGGCAGGTGCATGTACGCCGGAATTTGCGCGAACCAGCCGGCGAAGCTTTTCCTCTCTGAAATCTATGACAGAGCCTATATACGCCGCAGATACAGCCAAAATTATGGCCTCCGGAAGCATATAGGTCGCATTATATATGAACGAATAGGAAAGTGCCGCCTGCGTAGGGATGGACAATCCTGCCCAAACCGTTGCACCGGAAATCACATGGCAGGCATAGCGGAGGACGGATACAAAAACACAGCCAAGGGTCAGAGCCGCCGCCTGACTTTTGATAGCATTTCTGAAAATGCCCGCAAAGCCGACTACCGTAAACGCAACTATGTAGTCGAGCAATATGACTGCGACAACACTCTGCCAAGTTGTAACATAGGAAAGCGAATTAAGACCCAAAAGCTGCTGGATGACGGCATAAACGAATGCCGAACCGAGTCCCCAGCCCATTCCTCTGCGATAAGCGATTATCGCTATCGGAAGCATCGACGCTATCGTTATCGAGCCGCCGTAGGGAAGCTCTGCAAGCTTTACCATGCTCAGCACGGTGGCAAGCGCTATCATGATAGCGCACTCCACAAGAGGGAGCGTTCTGTTCTTTGTCATTTTTCTATTCCTCCTAAAACATAAAAAACCGCACTGCAAAAGCAATGCGGTCATAGGAAAACGATTGATATAAAAATTTTCGTTTCCTACGCCGGCATTACCCGGATCAGGTTCGAGGGTCTCGGAAATTCGATTCTTTCCGTCTCAGCCGAGAAAACTCAGCACCCCTTTTGCAATGACATATTAATATTTTTGCTGCATTTTGTCAAGACCTGCTTACATAGTCGGCAAAGAACTTCTGCTTCGGCAGCCAGGACAGCAGCGGAAGGCCGGCAATGAACATTACAGCGGCTTCGCCGAGAGCTACCTCGCCGGCAAAGACGGCAAATGCGCCGAAGTTTTTGATCGGATTGAGCCCTGCTACGACGACCGTGAGCATCGCGCCGACTATAAGTCCGTTCCAGATAACCGGCATAAGGCAGGCAAGCGCCTTTTTATTGTGCTTTCCGCACCACGATATGCACAGGCATGCTATAAGCGTTGCAAGCGAGCCGAAGATGATATCCGGCAGTCCTGCCGCGCTTGCAATGTTTGCGATAGCACATCCGAAAAACAGTCCCCATGTCGTGCTCGGCATGAAAAACGGAAGTATGCACAGCACCTCGGATATTCTGCACTGCACGGGGCCGTAGCTTATCGGCGCAAGCACCATCGTGAGCACTGCATACAGCGCGCCGATAACGGCGGCGGTCACTATATTTCTTGTGGTTTTATTCATTGCTGCCTCCATTGAGCGAAAATACGCAGCCGCAGTATTCCTGACGGTACAGCCCGTATTTTTCGGACAAGATAATTGATCTGTGGTTTCCCTCGCGTTTTTTAAATTCCGAGGGCAGCCATCTGACATCGTACTTTTTTTCGGCCTCGCGGCCGATGGCGTTTATGACGACCGCATCCTTGCGCGAGGACACGGTGAGCGTCGTGCAGAACCAGTCAAAGCCGCGCTCGGCGGCGATGCATGCGGTCTCGTCAAGGCGTATTCGGAAGCACTCAAGGCACCTTTTGCCCTCCTCCGGCTCGTTTTCAAGCCCCTTTATGCGCGAAAAATAGTCCTCACTGCGCCACGGCAGTGTCAAAAGCCCTGCGCAAATCCCGTCCTCGGCAAGGCAGGATATAAGCTGCTTCTGCGTCGCAAGGCGCTTTTCGAACTCTTCCTCCGGCCAGAGGTTGGGGTTATACCACAAAACCGTTACATCAAAATGCTGCGAAAGCAGCTCGATCACCGAGCTTGAGCAAGGTCCGCAGCAGCTGTGCAGCAGTATGCTCGGCTTTGCCTCGCCGAAACTCTCGATGATCTTATCATATTTTCTGAAAAAGTTTTCTCTGTTCATAACGCTCCTCTTTCAAAAACGTTTTACATTATATATACGCACATTTTACCTGTCAACCGTTATCACTCTTGTTTTCGCCGCATTTTTCATGTATGATTGTATTTGGTTAGGATGCCGATACAGTAATAGAAGAAATAGGAGGAAAACAATGAGAAAGCAAAACCATTTCCGGCGCTTTGCCGCCGCGCTGCTTACCATTATAATGATAAGCACGCTGTGCAGCCCTGCGCTGGCCGCTCGGGATGACGCCGATAAGGGCATAGATCTTAAGATCGCCGTCATGAGCGACACGCACTACCTGTCCCCGAACATGATAAAGGACACCTCAGACTACACCGATGCACTCAACAGCGACAGAAAGCTGCTCACGGAAAGCAGCGAGATAAACCTCAAGCTGCTCGATGCCGTGCGTGAGGACAAGCCAGACATTCTGCTTATTTCGGGTGACCTCACTAAGGACGGCGAGCTTGAAGGCCACAAGGAGTTCTCTGCTCGCCTGCAGCAGGTTCAGAAGGACGTTCCGGGCATGAAGGTGTATGTCATAAACGGCAACCATGACATCCGCAACGAAAACGCAAAAAACTTCAACACTCCCGACGGTAAGGCAGTTCCGGCAACGCGCACTCAGCCCGAGGACTTTGCATCCGTCTATGACTTCGTGTATTCCGACAGTAGCATAGTTGCGCGCTACACTCCTCCTCAGGGCAAGGAATCGGGTCAGCTTTCATACGTTGCAGAGCCTTGCAAGGGTGTAACGCTTATCGCGCTCGACACCTGCTGCTACAGCGCCGACAACACGTCGGATAACGACAATGAGCACGAAACACGCGGCGAAATGAGTCCCGAGCTCGTTGCATGGGCAACCGAGCAGATAAAAGCAGCCAAGGCAAAAGGGAATCACGTCATCGGCCTTTCGCATCACGGCTTCGTTCCGCACTTCTCTATGGAGCCGGACATTCTCAAGATGTATCTTGTTAAGGATTACGGCACCATTGCCGCCCAGCTTGCCGATGCCGGACTTGAAATGATCTTCACCGGCCATATGCACGCAAACGACATCGCCGTAATGACGACCAAGAGCGGAAACACTCTTTACGATGTTGAGACCGGCTCAAACCTCACCTACCCCTCGCCCATGCGCTTTGTTCAGCTGCGTGAGGTCTCCGGAAGTCTCGTTGCCGCCGTGAACACGCTCAATCACATCGGCCCCGTAAGCTACTACAACGCCGTTTCCGGCAAGTACGAGACCATCGCCGACGTGACCGAATACGGCAGAGAGCGCGGCTTCACCGCCGATATGCTCAATACCGTTGCCGGAAGCTTCGTCGGCAGTTTCCTGAACAAATTCGTCCCCGTTGAAAACAGCGTTTCAACATGGATAAACGGCCGCATAATAGCAAATTTGCAGAGCATCATCACGGAGGGCGTCAATATCCCCGTTACGGACACCAAGACACTGCTCGACGCCGTAAACTACATCTATCAGAGCCACCTCGGCGGCGAGGATGACGGCGATTACCCCGATTGGGTGCAGGCCGGTCTTAACAAGATAAAAAGCGGCGAGATACTTGACCAGCTGCTCTCGATCATCAAAAAGCACGCTTTCGGCGATGCGGCAAGCTCAATAAAATTCGATAACATCTTCACCAACGCAGTCAAAGCCAAGATCAATGACTATATCTACAAAATTGCCGACTCTATGGGCAACGACACAAATTTCACCGATGACAATGACGCGCTCATCGTTCTCGACGGCAAGCTCGATATACGTCCTGTGATCATCACCACCGGCACTGTGCCCGTCAGTGCGCCGGCCATCGTCGAAAACGGTGTATGCACCGTTTTCCCGACAAGCAACATGATGCGCACGATCGGCGCAAGCGGCAAAACCGTTATTATCGACGCATCCGTTACCGGTGCGGACACCGTAAACGTTTGGGAGCGCGGAGTTTCGGCGCTTTCGGCGGCAAGCTCCGTTCGCTTTACCACCGCAAACGGCAGCGCGGAGTTTGAATCCTCCGTGCTCACCTCGGGCGGCGACGTGAGCGTTTCGGTCGGCACCGCTCAGCCGAACGCAGTGCAGAAACGCGCTCTCGGCGAAAAGCTTGACAGTGCGCAGCTCTTCCTTGTCTCCGCCGCAGCAGGCGGCAGGAGCATTAACGCTCAGTGCTCGCTCGGAGTTCCCGTAAAAACCGACGGCTGCGTCGCAGCGGCAATAGCTGATGACGGCACGATAAAGGCGACCGGCAGCAGTGTAAGCGGCAATTGGCTCACCTGCTCGACCGAGACCGGCATCATGACCGCCGTAACGGGCTTCCCGTTTACCGATGTTCCCACAAACGCATGGTACTTCGGCGATGCATATTACGCCTACAACAATGCTCTGTTTGCCGGAACGAGCGCAAACACGTTCTCTCCAAATGTCACCATGACGCGCGGCATGCTCGTGACCGTTCTGTGGCGCATGGAGGGAAGCCCCAAGGCCGCCGCACCCACCTTCTCCGATACACGCGGTATCTGGTGCAGCAGCGCTGTCGGCTGGGCGGCCGCAAACGGCATCGTAAACGGCTTTGACAAAGACACCTTTGCTCCCAACGCCACCGTCACGCGCGAACAGATGGCGGCTATACTTTATCGCTACGCCGCCTTCAAGGGCATCGACGTATCGGCAGCAGCCGACCTCGGCAACTTTGCGGACTTCGAAAGCGTCTCGGCCTATGCGCGCACTGCCATAGCCTGGGCATCGGCCGATGGCATAATAAACGGCTCGGCCGATGGCCGTCTCATGCCCAAAGCAGGCGCAACACGCGCTCAGGTGGCCGCAATTCTCCACCGCTATATCGAAAACTGCATATTCTGATTTCAAAACGGCAAAAGCAGCTGCCCTCCGCGCAGGAGGCAGCTGCTATTTTTATATTCGGTTTTTTCAAATCACATCGGCGAGTGGATCCACATATACATCAGCACGGCAGTCAATACCACAACCGCAGCAAGCAGCCCTGCGCCGAGCGCCCTGTGCTTTTTCGCAAATGCAGCGACCGCAAAGCCGATAAGCGCAGCATAAACAACTGCCAATATCATCGTAAAGCTCATGCGCTTCTCCCTTCGGGTATATATCGCTGAAAGTATATCATGCAAATGTGAACAAATCTACACGCAAAAAACGAACTCATTTGTCTTACTTGACATATGAGCGCCAGCTCATTTATCACTCGTATAAATTTCAGTGTGCATTAATATTTATTATACTTGACCAATATGCAGTACATTAAATACAGCAAAAAGGAAAGTGCAAACGTAATCATAGCATACTTATGTATTGACTTGTGAGAACAATTTCGCCTCTACCATTAATAATTATTCCAGCCCACTCCAAAGTTGCTAAAAGTATAAAACCTGGGTCGAAACCCGATTGGCCCGGTTTTTTGCCAAGGAACAGCAGCACCGCACCTGCAACAGTGTTTTCCTCGCACCCCGGTTCCCCTAACTTTGCAGCTCGGGCATTGCCCTTTTTCGCACTATATCCAGGACTTTTGATAAGTAAATCTACAATTGCGTTGAATACTTCAAAATCATATGGCACCAATTGTGGGCATAAAAATCTACCATCAGATGATATAGCGATTTCACGCAATTCGCCACTAAACAGCCGAACTTTCGCATGGCCGCCATTGTCAATTAGTTTTGCTTTAATAATATCAGCTGCCCTAATGCTACATCTGTCAATTTGTAAATTGCTCATATTATTTTCTCCCCTTTCACACATTTCATTTTTTTCACTACCGAGATTTAACGCTATCAGCAAATCATCCAATTTGTTTCTCGCCGTGAGATACGAAATCCCAAGATTTGCTTGTACTTCTTTCAAATTACCCCTCTTCTTGATAAACTCAATTAAAAAGTTGTATTGATCGCTACTAAGCGCATCAAAAGCACTTAGTTCAAAGTTATTTTTTACTTCTGTGCCGCAGTCATTGCATTTTAACATAGAAATTTGCAATGTACCGTTGCAGCACGGACATTTTGAAATCAGACGGCTCATCTCAATCACCTCTGGATCGATAGTATCATGATAGTGTGAAAATGTCAATACTAGTTATCAATATTTTTATACTAGTTGCTATATAATTGAAGCAATCTGTTGTCTTGAAAAGCGCAAAAACCGCCCGTGAGGTATTCTCACGGGCGGTGCTTGTTTATTATTCGTTTTACGACAGCAGGACGGAGTCGGTCTCCTCCTGAACGCCGGTCTTTTCGGCAAAGCGTTCGAGAAGATCAGCCTTGGTCAGGCGGCTTTTTTCCTCGCCGGATATGTCGAGGACTATTTTGCCCCTGTCCATCATGATAAGGCGGTTGCCATGGCGGATTGCGTCGGTCATGTTATGGGTTATCATGAGCGCCGTCAGCTTATTGTCGCTTATGATCTTATCGGAAAGCTCAAGAACCTTTTTGGCCGTTCCGGGGTCGAGAGCCGCAGTGTGCTCGTCCAGAAGCAGCAGCTTCGGGGTCTGAAGCGAAGCCATGAGCAGCGTCAGCGCCTGGCGCTGGCCGCCGGAGAGCAGGCCGACCTTGGCGGTGAGTCTGTCCTCAAGGCCGAGGCCTAGGGTTGCGAGCTTTGCGCGGTAGATCTCGCGCTCGGCAGCGGTGACGCCCCACTTGAGGCCGCGCTTTTTGCCGCGGCGATAAGCCAGAGCGAGGTTTTCCTCGATCTGCATGTTGGGCGCGGTGCCCATCATGGGATCCTGGAAAACGCGGCCGATGTACTTTGCCCTTTTGTACTCGGGCATGCCGGTGACGTCCTCGCCGTCGATGAGTATGGAGCCTGAATCGACCGGCCACACGCCTGCAACGGCGTTAAGAAGCGTCGATTTGCCTGCGCCGTTGCCGCCGATAACGGTGACGAAGTCGCCGTCGTTGAGGCTGAGGCTGAGGTCTGTCAGCGCGCGCTTTTCGTTTATCGTTCCGGGGTTAAAGGTCTTTGAAACATTCTTTATCTCCAGCATTATGCATCGCTCCTTTCGCTTATTGCCCTCTTCTTAGAGCGTGAAAACGAGCTTTTCGACTGTGCCTTGAGCTGTGGTATCGCAAGGAAGGCGGCAACTATGATGGCCGTGAACAGCTTAAGATCGTTCGGGTCAAGCTTCAGCCAGAGGATGACAACCATGACCGCGTAGTAGACAACGCCGCCGAAGATGATAAAGCAGAGCTTTACGGCAAAGTTGCAGCCCTTGCTGAAGATAGCGTCGCACAGGATCTCGCCGATGACGATCGCAGCAAGGCCGATGACGATGGCGCCGCGGCCCATGCTGACGTCGGCGGTGCCCTGGAACTGGGTCATAAGGCCGCCTGCAAGGGCGACTATGCCGTTTGAGATACCGAGTCCGATGACCTTCATCGTGCCGATATGGATGCCCTGTGCACGGCTCATTGCCGGGTTGTTGCCGGTTGCGCGCAGTGCGCTGCCCTGCTCGGTGCCGAAGTACCAGTAGGAAAGAGCAACGATTATCGCCGTAAGGACAAGGCCGACCAATATTGCCTGCGGAATATGCAGCGAGGAGACGAGAAATCCGTTTCCGTTCTCCCAGAACATGCCGAACTTCTGCACGCTGGCTGTCTGATTGGCCTTTGTCATGATGCGCAGGTTGATCGAGTACAGCGCAAACTGCGTGAGTATACCGGCAAGGATCGCAGGAATGCCGAGCTTTGTGTGAAGAAAGCCCGTGCACAGACCCGTGAGCACGCCGACAACTATGGCTATGAGCAGCGCTGCCCAGGCAGGCATACCGGCAAGCAGGAGCATTACCGTGACCGCGCCGCCGGTTGCGAACGAACCGTCAACGGTCATATCGGGTATATCCAGCAGACGGAAGGTTATGAACACGCCCAGCGCCATAAGTCCCCATATTATGCCCTGCGCAACGGCAGCAGGCATTCTTGATATAAGGTTCGTCACGCTCAGGGCGGACAGATAAACGGACATCGTCATTTTTCAGACCTCATTTCGGTTGGTTAGTTAACAGTTATAATTAATTAGCCGATAGCGGTGTAATCGGAGGGAACCGTGATGCCAAGCTGCTCGCAGATGTCTGCGTTGTACTTCTTGACGGGGTTCTGGTAGTACTCGATGGGCATGGTTGAGATATCGCTCTCGCCGGTCAGGATCTTTGCAGCCATCTTGCCGGTGGTAACGCCGAGCTGGTAGTAGTCAATGGAGAGGGTCGCGATGCCGCAGCCGGAAGCAATGCCTTCCTCGCCGGCGATGATGGGGGTCTTCTTGGGCAGAGCAACGTTGCTTATTGCCTCGGCGCAGGAAGCGGCGGTATTATCGGTGGGGATGTAAAGTGCGTCGCACTCATCGCATGCGGTCGCGGTTACGGTTGCAACGTCGTTGGAGTCTGCGAAGGTGTAGACCTTAACGGTAATGCCCTTGTCCTCAAGAGCTGCCTTGACTACGTCTGCCTGATATACGGAGTTTGGCTCTGCCGAACAGTAGAGGATGCCGACGGTCTTTACATCGGGAAGAAGCTCAGCGAACATTGCTGCCTGCTGATCCAGAGGAGCAAGGTCGGAGGTGCCGGAAACGTTGCCGCCGACGGTACCGCTGAAGTTTTCAATGTCAAGAGCGACGCCGTACTCTGTAACTGCGGTGCCGAGGATGGGAATTGACTGGGTAGCTGCGGTTGCGGCCTGAAGCGCCGGAGTTGCGTTTGCGAGGATGAGGTCAACGCCGTCGGAAACGAAGCCGTTGCAGATGGTGCCGCAGGTCGGGATATCGTTTGCGGCGTTCTGCTCAACAAACTCGACCTTGTCGCCGAGCTCCTCCTTCAGAGCATCCTTAAAGCCCTGGGTCGCCGCATCGAGTGCCTGGTGCTGCACCAGCTGGCATATGCCGACGGTGTAGGTATCCTTGGCGGTATCGCTGCCGCCGTTATCCGAGCCGCATGCCGCAACGCTCAGACACATTGCAGCAGCCATTACCAAAGCTGTGATCTTCTTTTTCATAACGTTTTTTCTCCTTTTTGATTTAACGTGCTGAATTTTTAATTAAAAAAACAGGGTGTCGCCGAGCCGGCAACACCCTGAGATTTCCTGCATCAGAAAACCGTACAAGGACATTCGCACCGGTCGGTCGAATTGAGAGCAGCAAAATATCGGCCTGCATAGCAGACCTTAGTAAAGCTGAAATAGGAGGACGCGGACATTTCGCGTCTGCCGGTGCTTATCATATTGCGTGCTTTGCAGATGCTCATTGCCGTATCTCCTTTCTCAAGTTCACCCGGTGGAACCCACCGTGTTTTCATGCTGCAATAATAGCGCTTTAAATGGCAAAAGTCAACCGGCAAATATAACAAAAGCCGCTTAAATTATCCGGCAAAAAACTACATCCGGCACAAATCGTGCCGGATGTACGGGTTTTTGCTGATTTTACTGAGCGCGATAGATAAAGGTTACCGCCTGAGCACGGGTGCAGGTCGCGTTCGGGCTGAACGTAGTCGCTGTGGTTCCGTTGGTTATGCCCTTGGAAACCGCCCATGCGACGGCCTCTGCGCACCATGCGTTTGCCGGAACATCGGTAAACTGAAGCTTCAGGTTCGACGCATCGTCACCGGACGCTCTGTAAAGGAACACAACGATCTGCGCACGGGTGCATACGGCGTTGGGGCTGAATGTAGTATCCGTCGTGCCCTTGGTGATGCCGTTTTCTACGGCCCACATTATTGCCTTGTAGTATACGCTGCTTTCGCTCACATCGGTGAACGGATTTTTAACGTTCTTCACCTCGGGCGAGCCTGCCGCGCGGTAAAGGAAGGTTACTATCTGGGCGCGGGTGCAGCCGTCATCGGGAGCGAAGGTGTCCTCGGTCTTGCCGTTTGTTATGCCGTTTGCATTTGCCCAGAGTATCGCATCGTAATAGGCGTTGTGCTTAACGTCCTTGAATGGATTGTAGCTCGGATCCTTTTCGCCGCAGACGGAGCACACGCCGTTAACGTAATCGTGGCCGGCGGCTTTGATCGCTTCGCCTTTCTTGACGGTCTCGCCGCAGACGGTGCAGACCTCGTCGCCGATGTAGCCGCCCTCGGTGCAGCTTGCAGCCTTGTCATTTTTAAGCTCGATCTTGTGGCCGAGGGCCGGAACGGTTTCCTGCTTTACGATTATCGCATTGCAGGTCGAGCAGTGCTTGCCCTCTGTAAGTCCGGTCTCGGTGCAGGTAGGCTCTACCGCCGGATCGGTAACGACGGTGTGGCGGTGTACGGGAACGACAGGTTTGTCATCAGGCGCGTTGGCTCCGAATACGACTCTGCCGCTCTCTGCAGACCATGTAAGGAGCTTGGTGCCGTTGTAGTAATTTGCCTGCGCAAGGCCGCTGCCGCTTTCGGCAAGAGCCTTATTGATCGTCTCGTTTGCGGCGGCCGCTTTCTCTGCGGAGGCGTTTTCATTCAGAAGTGCCGCGAAGTCCGCGCTCTTAAGCTCGGCGGCCGTCTTTCCTGCTACGCCCTCAACAAACGCGTTGATGGTCACAACGCCGATGGCCTTGTTTTCCTGGATATCGCCCTGCTTTACAATTGCATCGGTGTTGTAATAGCAGTTGTAATCAATATTGATGCCTGCGCTGCGTCCGTTGAGCACGCCGACGTCGCTTGTCGATTTCAGCGAAACTACGTTGCCTGCGGCATAGCAGTTGTAGTGGATGCCGCCGCCCTGGCCGACGAGACCGCCGAGATGGACCTTGTTATTGTTGGTGGAGTTGCCGGTTACATTGCCGAGAGCATAGCAGTTATAGGTTGTCACACGGTTATCCATACCGTAAAGTCCGCCGGCATAGACATGGTTTGTGTCCGTAATGCCGCTGATCTCGACATCGGTGCCGCAGTTTATGACCGCACCGCGCAGCACGCTTGCCGCGAGACCGCCGACGCGGCAGAAGCTCTCGCTCGTTTCGGCGCTTATTTCACCGGTGACTGTGCAGTTGTCGATGTAAATACCGTTCTGGCCCGAGCCGACGAGGCCGCCGGTGAAAGTCTCGTAACGGGTCTTTACGTTTATGGAGACGTCCTTGAGGTTGATGTTTTTAAGGGTCACGGTCTGCTCGCTGCCGTCGGGAGCTGCGTTGGTAGAATACTCGCCCGAGGTTAGGCCGAACAGGCCTGAGGTCATCTGATCAGCCGGAGAAGCCGCGCTGCCGATGGTAAGGCCGGATATTGCATATCCTGCGCCGTCATAGTTTCCGCGGAAGGGATATGCGCAGATCTGAGTCTTTTTGCCGTTGACCTCGCCGTTGAGCGCCCAGCCGATGGGCTGCCACTGGCCGTTCAGGGTGATATCAGCAGTCTGCTTGAAGTAAACATTCTTCCAGCTGACGTCTGCGTTTATCGAGCTCGACAGATAGCGGAGCTGAGCCTCATTCGAGATGAGGTACGGATCCTCCGCCGTTCCGCTGCCGCCGCCGAATTTGTTCGGGTCGGCTGCCTCGTAGTTTGAGAAATCGCCGTAGATCGCTTTGTTCTTTGCTTTCTCAAGTGCTGCGTCGTATGCTTCGCCGCTGCCTTCGCCGGAGACGACCACTGTCTCGGTTATCGCGTTATCTTTGACGGTGATCTTAACGACAGCCTTCTTGTCGTTATCGCGGCCGTACCACACGCCGTCATTGAGCTTGAGCTCGGGCTTCACAATCTTCTCGCACTCGGGCTGAACATAGGTTACGGATGCCGCGTCGCCGAAGCCGAAAACGTTATCAAACGTCCACTGTTTAAGGCTGTTGTTTTCAATGCCGTATACGGTAATGTCAATGGGGAATGCCGCAAAGCTTGCATTGAGCGTATTCGCCGCTTCATTACTTGCGCCGTTTACGCCGGTCATTTTGTCAACAAGGCCGCCGGTGAATGCGTCGCCCTCGTCGTTTACGCCGGAGGCGACCTTCGTGCCGATCGATTCAACGGGCTTGACCGGCTGAGGATTTTTATCGCCGACCTTCAGCGTCATGGTGCTGTTAAGATCAAACAGGCAGTTGTAGCTCTTGCCGATGCCCGTTACCCAGCCGGATACCATGCCGGCATAGGTGGAGTGCTCCTCGGTTTCGACATTGCCTGCCGCGTAGCAGTTGACAAGCGCGCCTGCATTGCACGCAACAAGGCTGCTGACAACGGCCATACCCTCGTTGCCGTTTTCGCGGTTGCCGGAGCCGTAAACATTGCTGTCGGACCGGCAGTTTGCGACAAGGCCGCGGTTATTCAGGCCGACAAGGCCGCCGACCTCGGCAAGGTCGCCGGATTTCACGATGCAGGAGGCTTTGATCTCGGAGCTGCTGTTGATAACAGCGCCCTTATACTGCATGCCGACGATGCCGCCGACGAACTGATTACCCTTATCGCCGACGTGTTTTATAGTGCCGGTAACATTGCAGCCGTCAATAACCGCGCCGGTGAAATTGCCGGTTGTGCGATTGCCGTCGGCGTAGCCTGCTATGCCGCCGACATAGGCGCTGGCTTCAAAGCTTGTGTAGAATGCAACGTCTACACTTACGTTTTTGACGTATGCGCCGCTGCCGAGCACGCCGAACAGGCCGATATAGAGGTTTTCCTTATCAAGTGCGAAGAGGGTATCCTCGCTTCCGAGGCTAAGCCCGGAAACGCTGTGGTTTCTTCCGTCGAAGGTGCCGTTAAATGCATATTCGCTGACGCCGATGGGGCTCCATGCAGAGCCGGACACGTCGATGTCGGCATCCAGAGCGATGAACTTGCCGGTGTAATCGAGCTTATCGTTCATCGAGCCTGCAAACGCGCGGAGCTGCTCTGCCGTTTTGATGACATACGGGTTTTCCTCGGTGCCGTCGCCGGAGGCAAAAATGCTTGCGTCGACGTTGGCAGAGCTCCAGAGTGCAGAGTCAAGCACGACCGTGCCGTTGCTTATCGTCCAGTCGTAGAATCTGTCGTTTACTCTTGCCGTCATTGCGCCGAAATCGCCGCAGCCGGTTACATTTGCTGCTGCAACATTTGCTGCCATGATTTCAACCGCTGCCGGAGCGAGGTTGTTATGCAGGATGTCTGCAAATGCCTGAGTTCCCATGATGTCGGACTTATCCGCAACAGTTTCGGCATTATATTTGCCGCCTTCCTTTCCGAAGGCACTGCCGCCGGAGTAATAGCAGCCGTCGGCATAGGATGCCGCCGCAAGATCACCTGCGATGCTGCCCGCTTTATGAATTTCAACCGATGTATTCAGTGTCACAACGCCGGCGCTGCAGAGATTATACAAAATGCCGTTTACCTGACCGAACATACCGCCGACATTTGCATATGTGTCGTTCTCTGTGGCAACAGTCACGTTGCCCAGAGTATAATCGTTTTCAAAAAGCGTTCTTATGCTCGCCCACGCGACAAGGCCGCCGACAGTAGCTCTTCCCATGCCGGAATCCGTATTTATCTCAACGTTTGTCCCACAGTTTGTAACTGCCGCACGCTGATCCGTAAAGCCGGCAAGGCCACCCACGACGGTCACTTTATCGGCAGTTTTTACGGTGATGCTGCCGGATGCAAAGCAGTTATCCAAAACGGAAGACGCAGTTGCCTTTGTATCGACTTTTATAAAGCCGACAAGCGCGCCTGCATAAACACTTTTGCCCACTTCGGTCATGTTTATATTCACATCGGTGAGCCGGACATTTTTGATAACGACGCCGTTGAGCGTGTATCCGAACAGGCCGACATACTGCAATGTGTTGCCGGTAATGGCCATTCCGGAAACGGTGTGTCCGGCACCGTCGAACGTGCCCGCGAAGGCTTTATCGGACGAAGAGCCGATAGGCGTCCACTCGCCGCTCAGCGCGATATCGGCGCCGAGCTTTATGTATTGGCCCTTGTAGCTGTTACCGGCTGCAACCTGAGCCTGAAGGTAGCGCAGACCGGCTTCGCTCGAAATAACATAGGGATCGCTTTCCGTACCGCTGCCGCTCATTGAAGGGCTTGCCTTCTTAAGCGCCGCATTGGTCGCGTTGATGATGCCGGTCGCGCTTTTTGTAGCGCCGCACTTTGCGTCAATGCCGTCGGTTCCGTTTGCCGCCTTTATCGAATTGAGCAGAGCAACCGCCTTTGTCCAATATTTCGGTGTTTCTTTCGCTCCCTCGGCCGTTATATCGCTTATAACGACGGAACCGTCCTGCTCGGCAAGAGTGATGCTTACGCTGACATCTCCCCCGAATCCCTGCGCCGTGCCGGTGTACGTTCCCGGTGCGAAGCCGTTATCCACCGTATCGGCAAAAGCCGACACCGGCAGGAGGCTCAGCACCATGATCGCGGCAAGCAGCAGCGACATAAGCTTTGTTCTGATCTTCTGTGTTTTCATATGACTTCCTTTCTGATTTTTTGTCAGTTAGCATATGCTAACTGCGAGATATACTTGTCTGCGTCCATACGCTTTCGAGTGGGGGGTATCGGCGTATTTCCGCGTTTAGTTAGCGCATGCTAACTAAGGCTCAAAAATTTTTGCATTTGAGTTAGCAGCTGCTAACTGGCTTGCAAAAAAATTTGAATCCCTATCAAGTTTGTATGCATTATAACCGATTGTGCGTCCCTTTGCAAGAGGTAATGTACAAAAAATCTTTTTCGAAAAAATTTTTAATTGGGTCTTGACAAGATGAAATACGGTGCTATAATGCAAGCATCAAACCTGTGACGAAGAGTAGTAGTTCCGGGAAGCCGTTGTTAAGAGAATCGTGGGTGGTGAGATCACGGTCGTCGGTGCGGAATGAATGGACTTCGGAGGGCGGCTTGAAAAAGCGCTTGCTTGAGTAGATGCCGACGGGATCCCTCCCGTTATCAATCGGGATGCGTATGATGGTACGCATAAGCGAGCGGACGAATTTTTCGTCAATTTGGGTGGTATCGCAGGAGCGCAGCTCTTGTCCCATTGTTGGGATAGGAGGCTGCTTTTTTTGTTTTTAAAGCAAGCTCCCCTCCATCTGCACCCAAGCTACAAAAACATTTTTGGAGGAAAAAACAATGAAAAACAGCATCATCAAGAAGACACTCGCGCTCGTATGCGCACTGGCAATGGTATTCACCCTCTGCGCATGCAGCAGCAATGGCGGCGACAACGGAAGCGGCGACAGCGCAAAGGTCTACAAGGTCGGCATATGCAACTATGTTGACGACGCTTCCCTCAACCAGATCGTTGAGAACATCCAGGCTCAGCTCAAGGCCATCGGTGAGGAAAAGGGCGTGACCTTCGAGGTAAGCTACGATAACTGCAACGCGGACGCGACCGTTATGGAGCAGATCATCTCCAACTTCATCGCAGACGACGTTGACCTCATGATCGGCGTTGCAACTCCCGTTGCGATGCGCATGCAGGCGCTGACCGAGGATAACGAGATCCCCGTTGTGTTCTCCGCAGTTTCCGACCCCGTGGGTGCAGAGCTTGTTGAAAGTCTCGATAAGCCGGGCGCAAACGTCACCGGCACCAGCGACTACCTCGACGCAGACGCAATCATGAACCTTATCTTCGCAAACGACCCCGACGCAAAGAAGATCGGCCTGCTGTATGACGTCGGCCAGGACTCCTCGGCAGCATCCATCGAAGCAGCAAAGAAATACCTCACCGACAAGGGCATTGAGATCGTTGAGCACACCGGCTCCACCGCAGACGAGGTCATGCTCGCCGCAGAAGCAATGGTAGCCGACGGTGTTGACGCCGTCTTCACCCCGACCGATAACTCCATCATGAAGGCAGAGCTTGCAATTTACGAAACCCTCGCAAAGGCCGGCATCCCCCACTACGCCGGCGCTGACTCCTTCGCACTCAACGGCGCATTCCTCGGCTACGGCGTCGACTACGCAAACCTCGGCGTTGAGACCGCAAACATGGTAGCAGACATCCTCATTAACGGCGCAGACCCTGCAACTCTGGCAGTCAAGACCTTCGATAACGGCACCGCAACCATCAACACCGAAATCTGCACCGAGCTCGGCTACGACTACGACACCGTTGCAGCGGCATTCGAGCCCTACTGCACCAAGATAAACACCATCACCACTGCCGAGAGCTTCAGCGACGTTCAGCAGTAAATAGAAACACCATCGCACACAGCATATAAGAAAGAGGAAACGTTATGGATATTGCAACGATACTGAGCCTTGGGCAGACGGCGCTTGAGCTGGGTCTTATCTGCTCGCTGACAGTGCTTGCACTGTATTTGAGCTACAGCATGCTCAACGTGTGCGACCTGTCCACTGACGGCTGCTTTACCCTCGGCGCCGCGGTCGGCGCGATCGTAGTCATCTCGGGGCATCCGTATCTTGCGATACCTGCCGCGATGGCCGCCGGCATATGCTCGGGCTTTGTCACCGCCATATTGCAGACCAAGCTCGGCGTTGACAGTCTGCTTGCCGGCATCATCGTAAACACCGGACTTTATTCCATAAACATCGCGATCATGGGCGGCTCGTCGCTGCTTAACATGAACAAGGTCGATACCGTGTTCTCGCTGATGAAGGACCTTCTCAAGGGAACGGTTTTCGCAAAGCAGTACAAGCTTGCAGTCGCGCTGATCGCGGTCACCGTGATACTCGTTCTGCTCACAGCGTTTCTCAAAACGCGCCTCGGCCTTGCGATCCGCGCAACGGGCAACAATCCCGACATGGTTCGCTCATCGTCAATAAACACCGCTTTCACGACCATCATAGGTCTGTGCATCGCAGGCTCGTTCACGGCGCTGTCCGGCTGCCTGCTGGCGCAGTCGCAGAAGGCAGTCGATATAAACATCGGCACCGGCATGGTGACCATCGCCCTGGCCTCGCTGCTCATCGGCGGCGTTATCATGGGTAAGGGCGGCATATTCACGCGCGCCGTGGGCGTTGTGCTCGGCTCCGTTTTGTTCCGACTTGTCTACACCATCGCGCTGCGCTTCGATATGCCGGCATTCATGCTCAAGCTCATCTCCTCGATTATCGTCGTACTTGCCATCTCCATCCCCTATCTCAAAAAGCAGATGCCGATGATAAAGCGGCGCATGGGGATAAAAACTCAGAAAGGCGGTGTGTGACATGCTGAAGCTCAACAACATCAGCAAGACCTTCAATCCCGGAACGGTCAACGAAAAAACCGCGCTGGGCGGACTTACCCTCGACGTCCACGACGGCGACTTCATCACCATAATCGGCGCAAACGGCGCAGGAAAATCAACGCTATTTAACGCCATCGCCGGCAGCTTTTACACCGACAGCGGCAGCATCGAGCTTGCCGGGCGCGATATTACCTTCATGCCCGAGCACAAGCGCGCTCGCATGATCGGCCGCCTGTTTCAGGACCCCATGCGCGGCAGCGCACCGGGTATGAGCATCGAGGAAAACCTCGCAATGGCGGCAAAAAGCGGCGGCTGGTTCTCACACATAACAAAGGCCGACCGCGCAATGTTCCGCGAACAGCTTGCGCTTTTGGACATGGGACTTGAGGACAGACTCACGCAGCCGGTTGGACTGCTCTCCGGCGGTCAGCGCCAGGCGCTCACGCTGCTCATGGCGACCGTTGTTCCGCCGAAGCTTCTGCTCCTTGACGAGCACACGGCGGCTCTCGACCCCGGAACGGCTGAAAAGGTTCTGGAGCTTACAAAGAGCATCGTTGCAAAAGACAACATCACGTGCATGATGATCACCCACAACATGCAGTCGGCTCTCGATCTCGGCAACCGCACGCTGATGATGGATAAGGGCAATATCATCATGGACGTGTCGGGCGCAGAGCGCAACGGCATGACCGTGCAGGACTTCCTCGACCGCTTCAAGGCAGGCTCCGGCAAGGCGCTGGACAACGACCGCATGCTTTTAAGCTGAATATAAATATGCAAACCCGGACGATCGTCCGGGTTTTTTCTGTCTATTTATCCGTTCTGCCGAGGATGTAGTCCACGCTGACGTTGTAAAAGTCGGCAAGCTTTATAAGTGCGGCGCTTGGTATGTCAAGCTCGCCGCTTTCATAGCGCGAATATGTCGTTTGGCTCACGTTGAGCATTTCGGCCAGCTCACGCTGCTTAAGATCTTTGTCCTCGCGCATATCGCGCAGTCGTTTGTACATCACGGCTCATCCACCCTACCGAGGATATAGTCCACGCTTACATTATAAAAGTCTGCAAGAGCGCACAAAACCTGCGGCGGAACCATGCGCTGCCCGCTCTCGTAATAGGCGTATGTCCGCTGCGGAACGTTTATTGCTTCCCCCACCTGTTTCTGTGTGAGGTCTGCATCTTCTCTCAAATCCCGAATACGCTGATATTTTTGCATTATTATCACCGATTCAAGTATAGATTGAACAAATTGGTCTATTGATATTTTGAACATTTTGTTCTAAACTATGCTCGGGAGGTGATATTATGCCGGATTTTGAAGAGATGTACTACACGCTCATGCGCGCATCCGAGGAGACGCTGCGGATAATAATCGAGGCACAGAAAAAGTGCGAGGATATGTATATCTCACAAGAAGAAAGCGAATAGAAAAAAGGCGGCCTTTTGGCCGCCTTTAAACGTATTTTGCAGGTATGTATTTATGCGAGCTTTACTTTCGCTGCACGCTTTTTGCCGTACATGATGATGCCGACGAGGTAAACCACAGCGCAGACAGTGCCGATAATGTAAGCCGCAGTCCAAGGCAGATTGAAGCCGATAGCCGCGTTCATTATGTAGGTGATGGTGACAAATGCGTAGAACGCACCGGGGATGAGAGGCATCCAAACCCATTTGCTCTTGCCGTTTTCAAACATCCAAACGGAGATGCAGACGAATGCGAACAGTGCAAGAGTCTGGTTTGCCCACGCGAAGTAGCGCCACAGGACGCTGAAGCCTTCGGGACTGGACTTCGCCCATACGAGGATGGCCGCGACGAGTGCGAAGATGATTGCCGACAGAGCGAGGCGCTTGCCGTTGGAGTCCTGCTTGATGTGCAGCGAGTCAGCAACGGTAAGGCGCAGCGCACGCAGCGCGGTGTCGCCGGAGGTGATGGGCAGGACGATAACGCCGAGCAGCGCGATGATGCCGCCGACATTGCCGAGGATATCCTTGCAGACTATACCGACGGTTTTGGTCGCGAGGGATGCGTCGGCCGCCTGAAGACCGAGGTTGTAAACGCCCATTGCGCCTGCCGCCCAGACCATTGCGATGAAGCCCTCGAGGATCATCATGTTATAGAAGGTATTGCGGCCCTGACGCTCGCTCTTCATGGTGCGCGAGATGATAGCAGTCTGGGTGGAGTGGAATCCGGAGAGTATGCCGCAGGCAACGGTGACGAAGAATATCGGGAAGAAGTGACCGTTTGCGAAATACTCGCTGTAGTTGAACACGCCGTTATATTCCCAGACGTTGTTCCACACCTCAACAAGGGGATAGCCCTTGACAAACAGGCCGATGAAAACGCCGATTGCCGAGAACAGCAGAATGCCGCCGAAGATCGGGTAAATGCGGCCGATGATCTTGTCGATGGGGAATACGGTCGCGATGAGGTAGTAAGCAAAGATAACGCCGTAGATGACCCATGTCGAGGTTGCGTTGGCAGCGCCCGAGAAGTTAAAGACCTGGGTTGCGGCAATGTCGCCGGGGGTGTAGATAAACACTGCGCCGACAAGCATCAGGAGCAGGCATACGAAAATGTTGTAAACCGTGAATATGCCCTTATTGGTGTACCTTTTGATCATGTCGGGCATCTGAGTGCCGCCGTCGCGCAGGCAGATCATGCCGGAGAAATAGTCATGCATTGCGCCGCCGATGACGTTGCCGATGGGGATGGTTATGAATGCGATGGGTCCGAACAGGATGCCCTGTATAGGTCCGAGAATGGGGCCGGTACCGGCAATGTTCAGAAGGTTGATAAGGCTGTTTTTCCAGCCCTTCATGGGAACGTAGTCAACTCCGTCATTTTTCGTGTAAGCCGGAGTTTTACGGTCGTCCGGTCCGAAAACCTTTTCACAGAGCTTGCCGTAAAGCGCTGCGCCTCCGAAAAGCATTACGAGACCGATTATGAATGTTACCACAATGTTTCCCTCCTTGTAGCAGGTGAATTTCGGCGGACGGCGCCAAAAACCGTCGCGCCCTGACGATTGTTATTTTAGTGTCAGAGCATGTTAATATCCATATCGAGACTCGCTATGCTCGTTAATAATTTGTTAATGTTTTTGGCAGTTTAATGATATTCCTATTAGCCGGCAAATACGCGCATCGGAAAATTGACAGCTCACCGCATAGCGTGTAAAATAAAGCGAATGTCTGTTTGACTGGAGTTGCATATTTTGAGTTTTTTATCGCCGGCCTATTTTGCATTTTTCCCGGTAACGGTTTTAATATATTTTCTTCTGCCGCAAAAGTGCAGGAATCTTTGGCTGCTTATCGGCAGCTGGTTTTTCTATGCGTGCGCAGGCCCTGAGTATCTGCCTTTTCTCGTCGGCTCGTCGATAGCCGTGTATTTTGCCGCGCGCAGGCTTGAAAAGAAGCCGCAGAAGGCGCTGCTTGTTTTCATGCTGGCGCTGTTTATCGGACTTCTTACATTATTTAAATATCTCGGCTTTGCCGCAAACGTTATAAGCCGCACCCTATCCGTTTTCGGGCTTGACTGGACTGCCGCCGTACCTAAGCTCCTGCTCCCTGCCGGAATATCGTTTTATTTCTTTGCGGCCATGGGCTATCTCATCGACGTATACCGCGGAAAAGTTCCTGCCGAAAAGGATTTTGTAAAGAGCGCTCTGTTCCTGTCGTTTTTTCCCTCGCTGCTTTCAGGCCCCATTGCAAGAGCCGACAGGCTCATGCCGCAGTTTGAGCAGCTGCACGAATTTTCGTGGCAGGAAGCACGGGTCGGACTTTTCCGCTTTGCCTACGGCGCTTTTTTGAAGCTGCTTATCGCCGACAGGCTCGCCGTCATGGTCGATACCGTGTTTGCCTCTCCGCAGAGCTTCGGCTCGCTTCAGGTCATTGCGGCAGCATGTGCTTTTTCGATCCAGATCTACTGCGACTTTGCAGCATATTCGCACATGGCCATAGGCTCTGCGCGTGCAATGGGCTTTAAGCTTACGGAAAACTTCAACACGCCGTATTTTTCCCGATCCATCGCGGAATTTTGGCGTCGGTGGCACATCTCGCTCTCAACGTGGTTCAGGGATTATCTGTATATCCCACTCGGCGGCAACCGCCGCGGTCAAACGCGGAAGTACATAAATGTGCTGATCGTGTTTGCGGTCAGCGGTCTGTGGCACGGAGCGGCGACCTCTTTTCTTGTTTGGGGACTTTTAAACGGCATTTATCAGGTCATTGGGAGCATCACTGCGCCGCTTCGCGCAAGGGTCCGCAGCGCGCTGCGCCTTGAGGATAGCGGAAAGCTCACCGTGCTGTGGCAGATGCTCTGCGTGTTCGTTCTGGCAACTGTCGCATGGACGTTTTTCGAAGCAGGCTCCGTTTCCGGCGCCATAGACGTTCTGCGCGCCTGCGCAGGCTCAACGCTCTGGGCCGCCCCTTTGTCGGCAATGGGCATGGACAAATGGGAGTTTGCCGTTGCTTTTGTCAGCTGCATTGTCATGCTCATTGTTGATATACTTCACTTCAGGCACGGCGATCAGGCCGAACGCGCGGCAGGAAGTCCGTGGCCGCTGCGCTGCCTTCTGCTGCTGGCACTGCTTTTCGCGTCGCTTATTTTCGGAAGCTACGGCACGGGATATGACGCGCAGTCATTTATTTACGGTCAGTTTTGACGGGAGGCTCCGATGAACAAGACTAACAAAAAAGATTGGATGCTTGCCATAGCCTTTGTCGTGCTTGCCTCCGTGCTTATACATTGCGCCTCGATCATAATGAGACCTGTGCATAACAGCTACGGCTCAACATGGGATGCTTATCTGTGCGAGCCGGAGGACTCGATAGACGTGCTTTTTCTCGGCAGCAGCTATGCTTACTGCGACTGGAACCCGGAGATAATGTATGCTGCGTCCGGCTTGACCGGCTACGTCATGGCAGGCTCCGAGCAAACGCCGTCCATTACATATTGGTATCTCAAGCAGGCGCTGAAAACGCAGTCGCCTCAGGTCGTGGTAATGGAAGGCTCATCATTTTTCTTTGAGATGTACCAGAATTACACGCAGATAAACCTTGACTATATGCCGCGCGGCATCAATCGCGCTCGTGCCATATTGGACGCCGCCGAGCCGGATAAGCGCCTGGGCTTGTTTTTCGATCTTTACTTTTACCATGATCGGTGGAAGGAGCTTACCCGGGAGGATATCGCCAAGCTTATAACGCCTGCCTCTGCGGACGTCAACAAGGGCTATACATATGTCGATAACGTCTATGACACGAAGGGAAGCACGCCCTATCATCGCGAGCCGTCCAAGGATACGGCAGCTTATGAAAAGCACCTCGAAGCGTTCAAGAAAATCGCCGAGCTATGCGGGGACAACGGCATAGATCTCATCGTCACTATTAACCCGACCTTCAGTCAGTGCTCTCCGGAGATCTATGATAAGCTGGAAAAAGATTTGACCGGGATCGCCCCCGAAGCAGACTTCATGCTTCTTGCCAACAGCTTTGACGAGATAGGCCTTGATATAAGCCGAGACCTGTATGACGGCGGACATCTCAATTTCTACGGTGCCTGCAAATTCTCGGAGTGGACAGGCAAAATGCTGCTCGGCAAGGGTTATACACCTCGTGAGCAGACAAAAGAGGACAAGGCCGCATGGGATGACGGCGCGCAGTACTGGCTGAACCTCCGTGATACCTCACAGAGCGCCGCATCGTGAATATCGGCCTGCTTACATAAAAAATCGCCATGACAGAAGCCTCTGTCATGGCGATTTTGATTTTGTATTACAGGTGCTGGTCGCGGTCTACTTTATCGTAGAAGTATTCAAGAACGGGTTCCATAGCCGCGGTGAGCTTCATATCGAGGTTGAAGTAATAAACCGCAAAGGTCACGGCGAAAAATGAGAAACCTGCGAGCGACAGCTTTTTGAGAACAGGATAAAACTTGGCCATTTTTATCTCCTTTCCAATTACCATGATTCCTCGTCGGGGAGGACTTCGAGTGTCGGGTCAACAGGCTCCTCGCCCATAACGGTGCGCATATAGGTGTTGATCTGGTCACGAACGCCCTGACGGGAAACTACGCGCGGATCAAACAGGTCGTGGGATACCCAGACGAGGTTGATGCCAAGCTCACGCGCACGCTGCTCGAACATGCCGTGCATGCCGTCGAGTGCCTTGCAGCTCATGTGCTCCCAGAGGATGACCATGTCGGCGTTGAACTCCGTAACGATCTCCCAGAGGTCGTCAAGCAGAACTTTGTAGCCGCCGTGGGTGCGGTTGCGCATTATCATTTTCTCGGTGAGCATCGCGATATCGTACATTGCCTGCTCGCGGTTTTCGGGTGTATCCTCTTCGGCTATCATCGTGGTGTTGTCCATCGACAGCATGTCGGTCAGAGGAACGATGCCCCAGCAGTTGAGCATCCACACGAGCAGATCCATGTAGTAATGCGACTGAACGCCCCACACGATGGCTCTGTGACGATACTCGTTTGCAGCCATTTTCTTTTTCTTGTACGCCTTCTCGGCAAGCTTCATGATCTTGCGGTCGGTCTTTTCAAATATGGGAAGGCGGCCGCTTATGGCCATGTAGTTTGTTTCGGTGTAAAGCGCAAGGTTCGAGCCGAACACCTGAGGATAAGGCGACTTGCTCATCTCGAGCCACTCCAAACGGCACTTAGTGGCATAGTTTACGCGCTTTGCACACTCGAAGTAGTAGTCCCAATCCCACTTTTCGCCGGTGTGCTCTTCAATGAAAGCGATGGCGTTGCGGATCTCCTGAGCGGCATATTCCTGAACGTCCTCGTTCATATGGCGCAGCGGCGATGCGAGCTGGAACACGGGGATACCGTCCTCAAACTCCATGCGCTTGGAGATAACGCCGTTGCTGAGCAGCGAGCCGTCGCAGGTGGTGTTGCACTGAACCGCGCAGCAGCCGAGGATGGGCGCGTCGTCATCGATCGAAACGCCGGCTTCAGCCTCCGGCATCGGGCAAACGTCGCCGGCAAGGCCGTATTCCTGAGCAACGTCAATGTAATGTATGGCCGCGCGCTGGTTGAGCAGCACGGGGATATAGGTGGATGCGATCTCACGGCTGAGGGGAACGACTGTCGGGAAGCCCATCATCACAGACTGCATCTCGTTTTCGTCAACGAGCACGACTTTCTTGGAAAACTCCTCGTCGTTTCCTATGCGACGGTCGCCGCGGAAGAGCTTATCAAGAAGCTTTGCAACGTCCTCGATGATAACGTCCTGCTCTGCATGGCAGATGCGCAGGTGCTCACCGCGCAGGCCCTGGGTATGGCGATCGACCATCATGGGGACCGCCAGATAGTTTGCCATCCAGCGATAGCGGAACATTGCCTTTATATTGCGCGGCTTTACGAGAACGATCCTGAACATGTTAATCCAGTTATAAAGCCATCTGGAGTAATCATAAAGGGTATCGACTACGCCGCGCCACTCACGGCGGCTTCTGTAACGCTTGCCCTCAACGTAAATATCGCCGAAATTTTTGGCGCCGATTCTCTTGTTGGACATTACTTTACACCTCCGTTGATTTTTTTGATCTCAACACTCTCGACAAATGCCTGAACACGGGTGCGCAGCTGTCCGTTGGTGGTGCCGATGTTGTAAGGACGGTCGATAGACAGCACGGGATAGCCGTAATCGTCATGCAGGATGTGCGAGCCCATCATACGCTCGTACGCCCACGGATCGCAGAACTTGATCTGCTCATAAATTATACCGTCGGCGCCGTATTCCTTCGCAAGCTCGTTTACATACTCGCGGCGGCCGGTCATCTTTGCGGTGTTCATATATCTCGGGCACTGGCCGCGGTACATATACTGGCGGCAGACCTGCGTGAGGGCATCCTCATCATCGGTAAGCTCTATGGGATTTCTGCCGGGGAACGAACCGTAGCAGAAGCGGTCGGCGCAGACATATGCGCCGCAGTCCTCAACAAGCTTTATAAAATCGGTATCATCGACCTCCGAGCCGACAACAACGACACGGGCGCGATAGGGTTTATCCTCAGGCTCGCGGGTCTTAAGCTCCTCAAGGGTCTCCTCGAGTTTGTCGATGAGCAGATATTTCGGCGCAACATAGGTTGCAAGGGTTATCACCTGGAACTCATAGCCCGTGATGCGTGGCTTATCTCCCTTGCGGAACTCGCCTATTGCGCGGATGAGCTCGCAAATGCGGTTGTGCTCTTTCACGGACTCGCGGATGGCTGCATCGGATATATCGATTCCGTATTTCTCATGCAGCGGAGTAAGTATATGGTTTTTGCACTGGAGAACATACAGGTTCAGACCGTTATCGTCGGCCTTCATTGGAATCTCCATGTACTCAAAGAAGAATTTTTCCTTGTCCTTGCCCAGAGCCTTTAAAAGCTCCATATTCTCGACCGCGCGGTTCATCATCGTGCAGCCGTCGGGCGTTATGAGGCAATCGGCAAAATTATAGCCGCCCTCGATGGCGCGCTCGAGCAGAGCGCGGCTGTATTCGCAAAGGAAGCTGGTCATGTAATATGTAGCCATTTCCATGGAGCCGGTGCGCGGCGCGCGCAGACGGGTCGAAAACGCGCCCGGCAGGTTCAGCAGCGGCTCGGGAGTATTTTCGCAGACGTAAGCTACGCAGACCTTCCCCTCGCTCTGCGCCTGGAGTATTAGCTCATTCTGAGCCTCCTGAAGGAGGTTTTCAAAATACAGCAGATGCTTTAAATCTTTCATGTCTTTCTCCGTTCATCAGTTAGCATACTTTTATCGGCATAAAAGCAAGCAGTCGCCAAATGCCGACTGTCATTATTTTAACACTGAGATGTGAAATTGCAATGTACAAGATGCACAATTATTACCGTTTTTGTTGAAAAAGCGTCAGCGTGCGTTCCACGTGTCGGCCTGCTCGCGCAGCCATGCACACCATGCATCCATTCCCTCGCCCGTTTTTGCGCTTATCGGGAATATTTTAATATTGGGATTTCGCATTTTCGCAAACTCAACGACCTTGTCCATGTCGAAATCAAAATACGGCAGAACGTCGATCTTGTTGATTATAAGCGCATCGCAGACCTGGAATATAAGCGGATATTTCAGCGGCTTGTCGTGTCCCTCCGGAACGGAGAGGATCATGGCGTTTTTCGCGGCGCCCGTGTCAAACTCCGCCGGGCAAACGAGGTTGCCGACGTTTTCGAGAACGACGAGGTCGAGATCGTCCGTTCCCATTTCCGTAAGTCCCTGACGGGTCATGTCTGCGTCGAGGTGGCACATGCCGCCGGTGTGCAGCTGGATCACCTTTTTAACGCCCGTATGCGAGATGCGCTCGGCGTCAACGTCGGAGTCTATATCCGCTTCCATTATGCCGATGTTCATTTTATCGCCGAGCTTTTCGATCGTGCGCGTCAGGGTCGTTGTCTTGCCGCTGCCGGGCGACGACATGAGGTTGAGCAGAAAGCAGTGATCCTTTTTCATCTCCGCGCGGAGAACGTCTGCCGCGTCGTCGTTTGCCTTGAATATGCTTTGCTTTATCTCGTAAACTTTATACTGTCCCATTGTATCTCCTTCTCAGCAGGCTTCTATCTGCTTGATATTCATTTCCTGCCCCTGCTGAAGCCACGTTCTGCCGCTGCCGCAGTGTGGGCAGGTCTTGCCGTATTTGACGGTGGGATATGTGCTCTTGCAGTCGTCGCACCAGGTTATTGCCGGGATTATCTCATATTTGAATTCTGCATGCTCTATAATCGGCTTTTTCTTTGCATACCACTGCCAGCAATCGCTGAGGTACTCCGGAACGATGCCCGATACCTCGCCGAATTCCAACGTCACGGACTGTATATCCGTAAGCTCATTTTCCTTTGCGATCTTTTCGACCTGCTCTATTACATAAGTAACTATACTCAGCTCGTGCATAACGTTTCCTTTCAAAAAAGGGTGTGGAATCTCTCCCACACCCTGGTTTCTGCTCCGGGAGGATTATTTTCCGGAAAGCTTTTTCTTTATTATCTTGACCTGGCGCTTTGCAGCATACGGTCCTATGGCCTTGAACTTGTCCTCGGCCGGGATCATCTTGCTGTTCTGCGGACGGTTGCGCTTGAGATGGATAGCGTCAAACTCGCACTTGGTGGTGCAGATACCGCAGCCGATGCACTTGTTGGGATCGACTACGCTGCGGCCGCAGCTCAGGCAGCGAGATGCCTCGCTCTTTATCTGCTCCTCGGTGAAGGTCACGCGGTCGTCCTGCATGGTGAGGACCTTCTCCTGATCGATTGCGACCTCTGCGCGTGCAGGCTTTTTGAATTTCTCTGCCGGCAGAGTGATGTTCTGCTTATCCAGCTCCTTGAACTCGCGCAGGTTGCGGTGGATAGTCAGAGTCTGGCCGACGTTTACATAGCGGTGGATGGAAACTGCGCCCTCACGGCCGGATGCGATAGCGTCGATGGTGTACTTAGGACCGGTCGCGCAGTCGCCGCCGACGAAGATGTCAGCTTCTTCGGTCTGGAAGGTGACGCCGTTGTGGTCGATGAGGCTGCCGTCGGGAGTCTCTGCTGCCGTTCCGGCGAGAACCGCACCGTATTCCGAGCGCTGGCCGATAGCAACGAGAACGTTCGAGCAGGAAACGGTGATGGTCTCGTTCTCGTCATAAACGGGAGCGAACTTGCCGTTTGCGTCGCGTACGGAGACGCAGCGCATAAGCTCGATGCCGGTGACCTTGCCGCCCTCGCCGAGGATGGCCTTGGGTGCCCAGGAGTTGTTGATAACAACACCGTCGGCGAGGCCTGCGTTCTTCTCATCGGGAACGGTGGGCATCTCTTCGTCCTTCTCAAGGCAGTACATGTTGACGCTGCCCTTGGTCAGACGGCGTGCTGCACGGGCAACGTCGATAGCCGCGTTGCCGCCGCCGATAACGACGACGTCGCCGCTTAGCTTCTTAGTATTGCCGCTGTTTACAGAGCGCAGGAAATCGAGTCCGCCCAGAACGCCCTTGAGCTCTTCGCCGGGGATGTTCAGCTTTGCCGCCTTCTGCAGGCCGACCGCAACGTAGAATGCCTTGAAGCCTTCCTCACGCAGCTGCTGGATGGTGATATCCTTGCCGACCTCAACGCCGCAGCGGAACTCAACGCCCATCTCGCGCAGAACGTCGATCTCGGACTTTACGATGTCCTTGCCGATACGGAAGGAGGGGATGCCGTTTACGAGCATGCCGCCGGGAACTGCTTCCTTCTCGAACACTACGGGGCTGTAGCCCTCAATAGCGAGGAAGTAAGCGCAGCTCATGCCGGCAGGGCCTGCGCCGATGATGGCGATCTTCTGGTCAAACTTCTCGTGAGTGCAGGAGACCATGGGAGGAACATAGCGATGCTCGGCCTTCATATCCTGCTCTGCGATGAATTTCTTTATCTCGTCGATCTGCAGAGGCTCATCGACGGTGCCGCGGGTGCATGCGTCCTCGCAGTACTTGCGGCAGATGCTGCCGCAGACTGCCGGGAAGGGGTTATCCTTCTTGATGAGCTTGAGCGCATCGGCATAGCGGCCGTCGGCTGCCATCTTGATGTAGCCCTGGATGGCGATGTGCGCCGGGCATGCGACCTTGCAGGGTGCGGTGCCGGTGGGCCAGGTCTGGATGGAACCGTTTTCGTTTTTGTAGTTCTTGTTCCAGTGATCCTCGCCCCACTGAGTGTCGTCGGGCAGCTCGTGATGCGGATACTGGATGGGGCCTTCCTTGGTGCAGAGCTTCTGACCCAGGCGGACGGCGCCGGCCGGGCAGGTTTCAACGCACTTGCCGCAGGCGACGCACTTCTCGTGGTCGGACTCTGCGGTGTATGCGGAAGCGGAAAGGTTGGGGGTATTGAAAAGCTGTGAGGTACGCAGAGCGTTGCAGACGCCGACTGCGCAATTGCAGATACCGAAGATCTTGTTCTCGCCGTCGATGTTGGTTATCTGGTGAACATAGCCCTTGTCCTCGGCCTTCTGGAGGATCTCCATTGCCTCTTCATAGGTGATGTCGCGGCCGTGGTTGGTCTCGCGGCAGTAGTCGGCAAAGTCGCCGACGCCGATGCACCATTCGCCCTCGATATCGCCCGAGCCTTCGCCGCGGATGCGCTGCTGCTTACGGCAGGAGCAGACTGAAACGCCGATGTGGCCTTCGTACTTCTTCAGCCAGTGGCTCAGATGCTCGATGGGCAGAGATTTGCTCTCGGCCGGGATAGCCTTCTCAACGGGGATAACATGCATGCCGATGCCTGCGCCTCCGGGAGGTACAAGCTCGGTTATGCCTGCCAGGGGCAGGTATGCCATGCGCTCGAAGAAGTCGGCCGTCTCGGGATACATATCGGACTGCTCGGGGTTTATCATCATGATCTCAGCGCTGCCGGGAACGAACATATCCAGCACCCAGCGCTTTTCATGGTTGGGGTTCTTGCCGTCGAGGTTTTCCCAGTGGAACTCGACAAGGCCGCTCTCGCTGACTGCCTGCATTGCCTTTTCAAGGTATGCTCTGTCAAACTGAGGGTTCTTCGCGGCCAGCTGCTCGATGGTCAGGGGAACGCGCTTTTTCATGGTCAGGCAGATATCGAGTATATCGTCCGCCATCTTCTGATCGTACTTATAAGCGGTGTATTTCAGTGCGGAATTGATGCCCAGGTATTCCGGGGAATTCGGGGTGATCTTATCCTTTCCGAGCAGCACTGTAGCCCGGTCGGTGATCTCTTTGCCAAGCTTTGCGATCTTCTGGTCTTTTGTCATGAGTTTCAGGCCTCCTGATAACATGTGTGGTTTGCTTCATCCTTGTTATTAATGTATCAATTGCTACTCGCAGAATACATTTTTTGTTGAAAACAGTCAATAATGTGCCTTTCAATTTGTAATAACTCACAAAATTATTGCAAAAACTTTGAGAACGTCGTTGACAATCAGTTGACATTCTCGGACAAAAATCATAAAATGTTTTTAAAATCAGGACATTTTGATAGTGGGGTGTTTTTCATGCAGGATTCAACTAACCGCCAAAAAGATGACATTGCCGAATGTGCGATAGCCTTGTTCCGCGACCGGGGCTACGACAATGTAAGCGTCAACGAAATATGCGAGTCGGCTCACACGTCGCGCTCGGTTTTTTACAGCGTGTTCAAGGGCAAGCGCGCCATTTTGGACTATGTCGTTTCAAAGCCGCAGCAGAACGACGAGGAGAGCTTCCGCAAGTTTGCCGATGCGGAAAACGACTTTGAACGCATCTGGCAGCTTTTTGACCGCTTCATTAATATTGCACTCGATTTCGGCCCGAAGCTCACGAGCAGATTGTTTATAATGCAGTTTGACTCGCCCAAGGGCATACGCGACGCGGTGCATGCGCTGGATGATCTTTTCGCCACGCTCGCGAAAAACTGCGCAAAAAACGGCATTATCGAAACCGAGGAGCCGCCGGAGCTTCTGTCGCGCATAGCGACGGATCTTATTCTGCACGAGCTTTACGTCTGGTGCAGTCAGGACGGCAACTTCTCGCTGCGCGAGCGAGCGCGGCAGTATGCCGAGGTCGCCTATCATGTCAAGCCGCAATACCGCATGACTCCCGAGCAGCGCGCCGCACTATAACAGCAAAAAACCGATGCCGGTACAGGCATCGGTTTTTCTTTTTTACGGCTTTATTATCTCAAAATTCCTTGACCGGGCACACGCCGCGAACCTCCATTGTGTCGGTATCGACGATGCAGCACAGCTTCATTCCGCAGGCATATTCATAGCTGCCGGGAAGCGTTACCTCGGCGTAGTTGCCGGTGCAGTCGGAAAACAGCTTGACCGTGAGGCTGCCCGCGCCGTAGGCATAGCCGACCTCATTTGCGGCAGCATCGGCTGCGCGGCGGCGAATATCCTCTTCGCTGCGGTCAAGTGCCTCAAGAATGGTGTTGATTATATTGATATTAGAAATAATGTTTTTCATTGCGTCTGCCTCCTCAGGTAGTTTAAATTCGTTTGTGGCTTCTTTCCTGTCCACGGCTATTAGTCTACCCGAGCTTTTTTAAGCAGGTATAACGAGAAATTAAACAAAACTTAAAAACTTTCGCCGACGTTTTAAAATTTGTTTAACTAAGCGGCCGAAATGCCTGATATAATGAACACACTATTAATATGGTGTGATTAAAATGACGATCAAAAAGAGACTTCACCGCTCAAATATATATATGTTTCTCATTCCGCTGGTGACGGCGGCGCTGCTGCTCATTCTCGGTGCAGGAATTGCCATATATATATTGGAGGTAAAATATCTGCCGCAGATCGGTCTGAGCCTGCACGACATGCACATCGCCGTTGAGCAGTACGAGGGCTTGTTCCAGAGCTTTGAAACCTTCGTATGGATATATGTCGGCGCTGTCGGTATGGCATTGCTGCTGACGATTGTTTTCACTAATGTCAGTCTCACACGTGAGCTGTTCACGCACATTTCCGATCCGCTCGACACTCTTGTTGCCGGCGTTGACCGCATTCGCTCGGGCGATCTCGATAATCCGATAAATTACACGGAGCCGGACGAGTTTAAGGCTGCCTGCGACGCTGTCGATCTTATGGCGGCAAAGCTCAAAGCCTCTCTCGAAGCCGACCAACGCCGTCAGCAGAGCAGCAGAGAGCTTATGGCCGGCATGGGGCACGACCTCAAAAGCCCACTCACCTCCATACGCGCCTACACCGAGGCACTGCTTGAGGGTGTCGCCGAAACTCCCGAGATGCAGAAAAAGTATCTTGAAACGATAAAGAAAAAGGGCAGCGAAATGGAAAACATGGTCGCCCGACTGCTTGAGTTTTCCAAGCTGGAGCTGAGCGAATACCCAATTCAGCCCGAAACGCTGAACGCTAAAACCGAGCTTGAGCGAATTGTTTCCGATATCACGCCCGATGCGGACATCGACATGTCCGGGCTTGAAGACACATCGGTCACTGCCGATCGTTATCAGTTCCGTCGCATCGCCGAAAACATAATATGCAACAGTATACGCTATTCCGGACGCAAAAGGGTGAAAATATTCATATCCTCTCAAACTTCTAACAGCATGGTGCGCCTGCGCTTTGCCGATGACGGCAACGGTGTGCCCGGTGAGGCACTTCCGAAGCTGTTTGATTTGTTCTACCGCACAGACCCCGCAAGAGAAGGCTCCGGCAAGGGCAGCGGCCTCGGCCTTGCGATAGTAAAAAAAGCCGCCGAGCAGATGGGCGGCGGCGCATTCGCCGAAAAAAGCGTTTACGGCGGACTTTGCATAGTTATAGATCTTCCGGGAGGAGAAGCCGATGGCTAAAATTCTTATTATTGAAGACGACCGCGCAATATCCGACATTGAAAGAGATTATCTCGAGCTGTCGGGCTTTGAGACCGACGCAGCCTATGACGGCGTGGACGGGCTGAACAAAGCGCTGTCCGGCGGCTTTGATCTTATTCTGCTCGACCTGATGCTGCCGGGACTTGACGGCTTTACGATATGCAAAAAGCTGCGCGAGAAGCTCGATATACCTATTTTAATGGTAACGGCACGCACGCAGGATATTGACAAGATACGCGGCCTTGGCTTCGGCGCGGATGATTATATAGAAAAGCCGTTTTCGCCGAGCGTGCTTGTCGCACGCGTAAAAGCAAACCTTGCGCAGTACGAGCGGCTGCGTCCGACGGCGAAGCCCGTTGACAGCATCATAAGCGTCGGGCCTTTTGTCATGGACTCCGACGCGCGCACGGCGTCGATCGACGGGCGCGAGCTGAAGCTCAAGAACAAGGAGTTTGAGCTGCTGCTGTTTCTTCTGCGACATCCGAACCAGGTTTTCAGCCGCGAGGATCTGTACGAAATGATCTGGGGGCTCGAGAGCATGGGCGACAACATAACCGTTGCCGTTCACATCAACCGCTTGCGCGAGAAGATTGAAAAAGACCCCTCCGAGCCGGAATACATCCAGACCGTCTTGGGCGTTGGATACCGTTTAAAAATCGTTTAAAATTGATTTATTGCAGGTTTAATCTGTCCTCCTATACTGGCATTGTCCGATAGGGAGGACAGATTTTTTGTATCCGGTCGAGCTAAGGCTCCCACTCACCCCCTTACTCCTAAAGACAGCATCTCTCATCCCCCCCAAAAGATGCAGTATCGCTCACCTATCTCTTTCTTCTTTAAAGTATCCCCCTTCCCCTTGAGTGGGAGTCTCAGCTTGGCCGGAGCGCATCGGAACGGTACAGGAGGAAAACAACATGAAAAACAGGATCATGCATAAGGACTTTGCAAAAGCATTCAAGCTCATTTTAGTTATTTTCATTGTTCTTGCCGTTTTCACGGCGGTGGCCATTCCGCTGAGCCTTTCGCAGCAGATAAGCGACGCATCGAACTTCCGCCAGCAGGCGCAGGCTGCCGACATGACCGAGCATCAGGCAGAACGCGCGCTCAAAAGCAGCATCACTCCCCTTAACGCAACAAACTATGCCATCATCGGCGGACTCAGCGTTCTCTGGGCAGTGCTCGTTTTGTTCTACTGGTTTGATGTTGTGGCCTGGCTTTATAAAGAGGCCGTGAACGAGGGCATGAACAAATCTCTTTGGCCGATCCTCGGGCTGTTCTTCAACTTCCTTGCCGCATTTGCTTTCATGATCATCCGCGACCGTCCCTCGCGCATCAGGAAGGCGGCACAGTCATGATCGAAACGCACGGCCTTACTAAGGTCTACAAAAACGGCTTCAAAGCCGTGGATGGGCTTGATCTCAAGATAGGTCAAGGCGACATTTTCGGATTTCTCGGCCCGAACGGAGCCGGTAAAACAACGACCATCCGCATGCTCGACGGTCTTTTGCAGCCGACAAGCGGAACGGCGTTCATCGACGGCATGGACATAACCTCTCAGCCAGTCGATATACGCAGGATCATCGGTGTAGTGCCCGAATCGCACGGGTACTACTACTCGATGACCGCAAAGGAGTATCTTGAATACTTCTCGGCTTTTTTCAATTTAACTTACGACGACACGGCATATGTGGAATATCTTCTGCGCCGTGTCGGACTTTTTGAGAAGAAAAATGTTGCGATCGGGCAATTCTCGCGCGGAATGAAGCAGCGCCTTGGCGTTGCAAAGGCGCTTATAAACAGGCCGAAAATTATATTTCTCGACGAGCCGACGCTCGGTCTCGACCCTCGCGGCCAGCACGAGATTCAGCAGCTTCTGCTGGAGATAAACAAAACCGACGGCGTTACCATATTCATCACCTCGCATCTGCTCAAGGATATCGAGGTTTTGTGCAGCAAGGTCTGCATCGTAAAGTCCGGCAGGCCCGTCGAGCAGGGCAGCATAAATGAGCTGCGCAAAAAGCTTATGCCGAGCTACACCCTGCTCATTAGCACAAGCGACAATCTCCGGGCAATCGCCGAGCTTATGACCGTTCCGAACGTTCTGTGCGTAAGCATAACCGAGGACGAAAAGCTCAGCATAAAGCTCAGGCCCGAGTGCAGCGAAAACACACTGCTTGCATTGAGCAAGCAGTGTGTTTTTTATGGCTTATTCGGTTTTATTGTCTCAGACACGAAGGCCGGCTTCATAGCCTTCCTGAATATTCTTAAAGCCGTTCTTTGCGCTGGATGCGTCGCCGGCGATAACGACTTCATAGGGTGCTCCCTCAAGCATAGCCGCAACGCTGCCGTCGGGCTTTACGCCGGTTGCATTCACAATGGTATTTACGCCGTCTATGCGCACACTTACTCCGTCCTTTTCATACGTTACGGCAGCGGCCTCGACACTTGTCACGCGAGCGCTTGTTACGACTTTTACGCCATACTGCTTGAAGCGGTTAAACACGACCTCATTGGGTATCGGTTCGCCGTCGAGCATGATATCCGGCTGCATTTCGATAATGGTGACGTCCTTTGCGCCGTGCACCGCCATGTGGTCGGCCGTCTCCGCACCGACGAGTCCGCCGCCGATGACTACTACCTTTTCGCCGAACTCTATCTCGCCGCGCAGATACTTATGAGCTATCTCGCTGTTGTCGCGCAGGCCAGGAACGGGCGGCATTGCAGGATTTGAACCGTTTGCGACAATGACCGTGTCGGGCTTAAGGCTGTCAACAAGCTCGCGGTCGGCTTCGGTGTTCAGGCGCACATCAACGCCGAGCTTTTTGAGCGTATGCTTCTGCCACACTATAAACGAGCTGAAATCGCCCTTACCGACGGGAACAGACGCAACGATGAACTGACCGCCGAGCGTACCGGTCTTTTCAAGCAGCGTGACCTTATGGCCGCGCTGTGCAGCTACGATAGCTGCCTCGCAGCCTGCTACGCCACCGCCGATGACCACAATGTGCTTAGGCTCGGCCACAGGGCTGAGATCATACTCGGTCTCCATGCCGGTCAGCGGATTGACCATGCATCTGACAAAGTTTCCACGGTTATTCTCGCCTATGCAGCCTTGGAGGCAGCCGACGCAGCGCAGGATATCGTCATACTTCCCTGCTGCTGCCTTGCGCGGCATATCAGGGTCGGCAAGAGACGCACGTCCCATGCAGCAGGCGTCAGCCTTGCCGGATGCAATGACAGACTCGGCGACAAACGGATCGTTTATCTTGCCGACACCAAGCACGGGAATGTTCACGGCCTTTTTGATCTCATATGCATTGTCTATGAACGCTGCGCGTGCCGTGCAGGACGGCGGAAGCACCGCATACAGGCTGCCGTATGCGCCCTGAGATACGTTTATGCTGTCAACGCCGGCTTCCTCGGCAATTCGGGCAATTACCTTTGCTTCCTCTATGGCAAGGCCGCCTGGCAGATACTCGTTTGCGGTCAGGCGCAGCTGTATCGGGAACGCTCTGCCGCACTTTTCTCTGATATCCTCAACGATCTCAACCATGAAGCGGCAGCGGTTCTGAATGGTGCCGCCGTATTCGTCGCAGCGGTGGTTTGAAAATGTGGAGAAAAACTGCTCTATCAGATATCCGTGAGCGCCATGGATCTCAACGCCGTCAAAGCCGGCGAGCTGAGCACGGCGTGCACAATCGCCAAATGCTTTTACAAGCTCTTTTATCTCTTCGACGGTAAGCTCGCGCGGAGTTTCGCCGATGGTCGGATCCTTGATCGCAGAAGGAGCCACGCAGCGAACGCCAGTAACTGCGCTGCTTGTCTCGCGGCCTGCGTGATAAATCTGTGCAAACATCTTCGCGCCCTGAGCATGAACTCTGTCGGTAAGCTCCTTAAAGCTTGCTATCTGCTCATCCTTCCACAGGCCTGCGAGGTTATTCGACGCCGCCGCTTCCGGAGTGATGCATATATCCTCCGTTATTATAAGGCCAAATCCGCCGCGAGCTTTTCTTTCGTGATAAGCGATAAACTTCTTGGATGCATATCCGCCGTCGCGGCAGTAGCTTGAGTCCATAGCCGAGACGACAAGTCGGTTTTTAAATGTAGTTTGATTAATGGTGAACGGTTCAAATATCTTTTTGAGTGCCATGTCATTGCCTCCGTTTTTTAATAGTTTAATGATTCTCAGGAAATAGAGCGCGCTGCTGGACGAGCTGGCTGCGCCAAGTTGCTGACAGGCGCGGCAGGCGGAGAGTCAAGCAAATTAGAACGCGCTCTATTATGGTTTTAAAATAATACACATTTCCTTGCGAGTCAACAGTATTTTTGCGGTTAGTTAAAACTTTGTCCAAAGTGCATAAAAAATTAGAATGCATTCTGTAAAGATTATAGAAATGATTTGAACCCACTTGACAAGCATTTAACCATATGCTAATCTGCATGTGCTGACAGGCGGAGGGTTTAGACACGAAATGTGCAAATGCTCAAAAACGTCAATTAAATTATGGAGGTTCCAAACATGGCAACGGCAAAACTGAAAAATGCGCCCGGCTATCGCTGGTGGGTGCTTATCATGAACTGTATCGCCTACGGATCGTTCTTTATGACGATACAGACCACCAACGCCTTCGGCAACGCGATATCGGCCCAGTGGGGACTGAATGCAACTAAGCTTTCCCTGCTGTACACCGGAATTATGATAACCTTCGCATTCACCGCCGGGCTCGGCGGCAAGATCGACAGCAAGATCGGAATGCGCAAAACCGTCACTCTCGCACTTGTTATAAACATGGTCGCAGCACTGCTTTATATTCCGCTCGGAAAATTCTACTGGGCAGTTTTCGCTCTGCGCATCTGCCAGGGCTTCTGCGGCGGATTCATTGCGGCAGCCGGCGTTGCAGGCACCACGCTGTGGTTCCCCGTTAAGCAGCGCGGCCTTGCCTCAGGCATCACCATGGGTGTAGTAGGACTCGGATTTTCGATCGCAACGGCGGTCGCTCCGGCAATGATGAACGCAATGAGCTGGCAGCTTGCCATTGCTCTTCTCGTCGGCGGCAGCAGTGCAGTCATCGCGATCGTCTATTTCTTCACCGTGCGTTCCGTTAAGGACAAATACGGCGTCAACGCGATCGATGAAGTCCTCGAGCAGCCCGAAGTGGTTGCCGCCGCTCCCGGCGAAGAGGACGAAACACTTCCCAAGACCATGAAGGAAGCACGCAAGAGCAAGAAATACTATGCAGCATGTATATTCGGCTTCGGCAATGCATGGCTCACATACGGTTTCTCGGCATTCCTTGCAACATTCCTTATCAACGACCGAGGCATTCCCTCCGGAAGCGTAACAGCAATACTCTCCGTTACATTCATTATAACCGTTATCGCATCTCCCCTTGCAGGTATTATCTCCGACAAGGTCTTCGGCGGCAAGCGTTATCAGACGCTTATCATAGCGACTTTGATCACCGCGGTATCCATGATCCTTGCAACGTTTGTTTCCGCATCGCTTATCCCCATAGTTCTCGTTCTGGCCTACGCATCGGTATCGATGGCATGCGGTCCGTTCTGGGCGCTGCCCAGCCAGCTTTTCAGCCCGGAGATCACTGCCGAGGCATGCGGCGAGCTTACCCTCGTTGCCAATATCGGCGGCATAATAGTCGGCCCCATTCTTTCAATGATAATCGACGCGACCGGCTCGGGTCTTATTCCGCTCATCACCTGCGTTGTCGTCGGCGTTATAAGCGCCGCCTGCGCACGCGTTATCCGCAAATAAGCAACACAAAAGCACAAATATAAATTGACTAAAATCGATCAGGAGGAAAATATCATGGAAAAGAAAGTTATCATCATCACCGGAGCAGGCAAGGGAATCGGTCTTGCAGGCGCAAAGAAGTTTGCAAAAGAGGGCTGGAGCGTTGCAATGCTCGGCCGCACCGAGGCTGACGTTCTCCGTGAGGCAGAGGCTATCAGAGCCGACGGCGGCGACGCTATCGGTATCAGATGCGATGTTTCCAAATATGACGACTGCGCAGCGGCAGTAAACGCGGTTATCGAGCACTACGGCAAGATCGACTGCCTTTACAACAATGCAGGTATCCTCGGCGACCGCCTCGGCATCCTCGAGTTTGATCCCGAAGGCTTCAAGGAGGCATACAACGTAAACGTATTCGGCACCATGTACATGATCCAGCTCGTTGCACGCACTATGGTCGAGCGCAAGATCGAGGGCGTTATCATCAACACTTCCTCCCTCAACGGCGAAACCATCACCTGGGACCCCGTCGGCTACATCACCTCCAAGTGGGCCATTCAGGGCATCACCCGTACCTGCGCATTCCAGCTGGCCGACTATAAAATCCGCGTCAACGCAGTCGCTCCCGGCGCAACCATCACTCCGATGGCGCACGCATCCTGGGAAGATCCCGACGTTTACAAGGTCGTTGCAAGCATGCATCTGCGCAACATGTGGATAAAGCCCGAGCAGGTTGCAGACGCAGCATACTTCCTGGCAAGCGACGCATCCTACGCGATAAACGGTCAGATTCTGCATGTTGACGACGGCTACTGCGTCGGCAAGAGCGCAGACTTCACCAGCATCGGTGCACAGCACTGATAATCACTTTTCTTAAAAACACATAAAGGAGATAAGGCTATGAAAATGACAAAGGCAGAGTGGAAGGCTTTAAGCGACCGCTATGAGCTGGCGCTGCGTCCGACGCAGCACGCAGTTGCAATGAAGTTCTGCAAGACCAAGGAAAACGCCGAGTCGATACCCAACATCAAGTTCTTTCAGGGCGTAGGCACCGGCTGCAAGGCTATCGGTATGAGCGCAAACTTCCATATCACGGTCGGTATCACCGCAGATAAATTCATGAGCACCTACTGCGCAATAAACTGCGGCCTGCTCAAGCAGGATCAGGACTGGTGGGACGGTGTGCTGCTGTCCAATCCTCCGTTCATGTGGCACCACAGCGCCGAGACCGCAAAGAAGCACATGCAGGCACTCGCGCCGGTAATTCCCGAAGAGCCCTACTATGCAATGGCCTGCTCCACTCTTGACAGCAACGACATTGAAGAGCCGGACGTCATCGCCCTCCAGCTCCCGTCTCAGGCAGCATTCCATCTGCTTGCAGGCTTTGTAGCCAACGATTATGAGCAGCTTCACTTCAACTACAGCGGCGAATCCAACTGCGCCGACACCTGGATGAAGACCCTCAAGGACGGCAAGCCCGGTCTCTCCCTCGGCTGCCGCGGCGATCGTGCGACCGGCGGTCTTCAGAACGGCGATGTGCGCATAAGCATGACTCCCGAGGATCTTGTTCGCGCACTTGACGGCATAGACGCACTTGCCGACGGCGGCATCGATTATCCGTACTATGCCTGCAACATGCTCAAGGACGAGTTCTGATCGCCCCAAGGAGGAAATATGGACAGATTAAAAGATAAGGTCGCCATTATAACCGGCGGTTCAAAAGGCTTGGGCGAAGAGATTGCAAAGTGCTTCGCTCGGGAAGGCGCAAAGGTCGCGATCTGCGGCGATATCGATATTGCAAGCGGCGAGAGAGTCGTGAGCGAGGTCCGCGCAAAAGGCGGCGAGATCGAGTTTTACCAGTGCGATGTCACCAAAGAGGATCAGGTAGTTGATTTCTTCCGCAAGGTCGAAGAGCGCTTCGGTAAAATCGACATACTCGTAAACAACGCCGGCGCAACAGGTCCGGGTGAAAACCCCGACGAGATCACCATGGAGGGCTACGACATGGTCATGGATCTCGATGCGCGCGGTTCGTTCATCTGCGCAAAGCACGTAATTCAGTATTTCCGCAAGATAGGCGGCGGCAATATAATCAACATGGCCTCAATATGTGCGCTCAAGGCCGAGGTTCCCGGCCTTGCTCCCTACCACATTGCGAAGGCGGCCGTGCTGATGATGTCCAAGGTATTTGCGATGTCCTATGCCAAGGAGAACATCCGCTGCAACAGCATCTGCCCCGGAACGACCGCGACTCCGCTCATCGTCGAATACGGAACGAGAATGTGCGGAAGCTTTGAAGCATATCAGGACGAGGTAGGTCCGCTGCATCCCATGGGCAACGGAAGCCGGCAGAAACTCGGCGAGCCTATAGATGTCGCCATGGCGGCAGTATACCTCGCATCGGATGAGGCAAAATGGGTAACCGGAGCCCAGATTTCCGTTGACGGCGGCTGGTCCGTCACTTGATATAACAGATACCGAAAATCGGGCGGTCGCTTGACCGTCCGATTATTTAATCCATTCTATTTTTATACTAAATTAACTCTGTTTTATTTGACACATGCCTGAAAACGCGATATAATTTATTGGTATATTTCTAAAGAAACGGATCGGATCATAATGGCAACTGCAAAGAAAAAGGCTCCTGCCGAACCGAAAATTCCCCGGCAGGTAAAAAGCAAAATGGTAAAAGAAAAAATCTGCGCCGCAGCGACAGATCTTATAAAGTCTCACGGATATGAATATGTAACTGTAAACAATGTCTGCAACGCGGCGGAGGTTTCGGTCGGCAGCTTTTATCATCACTTCACAAACAAGGACGACCTGCTCGGATACTATCTGACGGCTGCTTTTGAAAACTACGCCGCCGAATTCAACAGCATCTGCGGCGATGACGTTGTTGCAAACGTTGCGCGATGCTTTGGCTTCTATATAGATTTTCTTCTCGAGCAAGGTCTTGACTTCACACAGAATTATTACACGACTAAAAATCGCAATCTAAGTGCGAACGCATCCCAGAGCGGCGCAAAGCCCGTGAACATGCCGATTCTCGAAAAAGCCGAGGAGCTAATTGCTAAGGCACAGGAAAACGGCTATATTCGCCCGGAAGTTGATGCAAAGCTGCTCGCCGACGATCTTTGCATTGTCGAAAAAGGAGCCATATTCGACTGGTGCATTTGCTCCGGAACTTATGATCTCAGAGACTGTACCGATCGCATATTGTGCGCACATCTTCGCGCATACGTCACCGATGCATACCTCGAAAAATATTCAGACGGCTTAAGTGGCTAAAATTGAGACGGCAATCCTATGTTCTTAAATTTTGGACGTATTTCAAAAAGCGCCCGTATTTGTGTTTTTTAATTTGCCTCAAAAAGTTTGTGAAAACGCAAAAAAGACCCGAAAGCTTTAACTTTCAGGTCCTAAATGTTGGTGGAGAATAGCAGACTCGAACTGCTGACCTCTCGCGTGTGAGGCGATAAAGCATTCCCTTAATTAACAGTAGTTTTGCAATGTTTATTAAATAAAGTAGACACAAAACTGCCGTACACAGACTATCGTTTGATCATTTCCACTTTTGGACGCATTTTGGACGCATTTCAAGCCGGACTGTTGAACATAAATGAAATTAAACAAACGTCAAGCAGCTCTTTCATAGCGCCGGCTTGACGTTTATTTCCGACTGCGTCCACATGAAAAACGCAGTCATATTCAAATCATGGGGGGATAGGAAGGGAGAATTGTACCAAGCGTTGAGCTTGATGGGGCAAAAGATTCATGTGTATGAAAGAAAAGCATCTCAGCGGTCGATTACCACTGTATCGATCTAAATCATTTATACCATATATAATACAGCAAATCTTTCAATATTTTTTTAATCATTATAATTATGTTACATAAATTTATACTAAGTGCCTCTAAAAGCCCTCGATTTATATAAATATATAATTTAAAGAGTACAGAAGCACGCAGGGCATATGCTCTGCGTGCTTTCGGCTTTTACTGCTTAGCTTCAGCAAAAACCTGCTTGTGGCCCCTGCGCATGAACGTATAGGTCGCAAGACCGATTATAACCGTAGCAACAGCGCCGACCATCATGTTGTGACGAGCACTTTCGCCGAACGCACCTGCGATAAACGGTACAACATATCCGCACAGGAAAACGCCCGAGCCCTCAAAGGCCTGAAGGAAGCTCATTGCAGTTGTCAGATTCTTTCCCTTCAGTCCGAGGCCAAGATATGTCTGCAGCGCCGAGATGGCTATCATGATCCCAAGCTGGCAGCCGATAGCCGCTATGTAGCAGCACGGTATAGTTGGGATGACCGTAGGCAGGAATGTGCAAACGCCGCCCAACAGCAGTGCCAGCGGCAGCGACCAGCCCTTAAATGCTTTCATCCAAAATGACACCGCAATGCATCCGATCATGCTGACAGCTGTACAGAGTGAATTTACGCCGCCTACCAGGGTGGTATCGCCCAGCTGAGCTTCATTAATTATAAAGTCCGAGTTGTTCAGATACCATCCGTTCCAGAAAATGCAGCCGACTAAATAGGTCACCAACAGCAGTATAGCATATGTCGGCATGCGACCCACTTTCTCGTTTTTCAGCTCGGTTTCTTCTTTCGGCTTAGCCTCGGTTTCGACCGGAATATTTGGGTAAAAGAGTATGACAAGGATAATGACCGGAATTATTACATAAACGGTTTTAAAGCCGCCCGCCCAGTTGCCGCCTCTTGCGAAGAAGCCGCAGACCAGAGCAAACAGAGTCTGTCCGAGCATAAGTGCAGCCTGATGGAAACCCATCACCTTGTCCTTGAGCGAGTCGGGTGCGATCAACGGCAGAACGGATGCGTTTGCCGCCGCCACTACGCCCGCCGGGATGCCCATGAGAGCCGAGCATGCAACTATTCCCGCAACGGGAAGCTCCACATAAGCTACCACAAGCCCCGCCGCGACCGCAATTACCATACTGATAATGACCAGTATTTTTCTGTTGAATTTTGCGAGAAGAAAAGCCGATGCAAAGGCGGATATCATCATTACGACCGCAGGAAGCGACGCTATTAGAACCGTCACGCTGTCCTGTCCCGGGAAAGCAGTGTAGATATCGCCGAGGACGATCGTCGTAAATGAGTAAATGTATACTGTAAATGATGCGAGTAAAACAACTATCAAAGACATTGCTTTTTTCATAATGCTCTCCTATAAGGTAGATTTATTCGTTCAGCTCGGCTTGATCCGCCAAAGCACGGGCTTCGTTCTCTTCAACGCATCTCTGATATTTTTTATCGTCAAGGCCGAAGAAGAGCTGCAAGATCAGCTGAGTGGCTGCCATGATCGTGGGTATTATGAATGTTCCGAAAAGTATCCCGTTTTTTGTGGCAAGGTTCTGTATTACATTCGGCACAAAATCCGCCGCATCGAGAACGACCGTCGTAAGCTTTCCGCCAATAGCCGCGCCAAGCGAAATGTCCAGCGCGTATATACCGTAGATAAGTCCCGTCTGGAGCTTACCGGTCAGCCAAAAGCCATATTCTATAACGTTCGGTACAAGAAGATTTGCAAAGCCGTAATGCGCGCCCTGGAATACCGCGCTGATTATGAAGATGAAAAACAGTGCTCCGAAGCTCATTGACTTCGCCGCTGCCGCAGAGCCGAGCGCACGGCAGATAAGGAAGAACGCCGTATTGAAAATAATGCTCATTGCAAGAACGCAAACGAACGCGCGGCTGCTGTCTCTGAACAGCCTTACGAAATATTTAATAAGCAGCGCTCCGAGTATGGTTGCTACAGTGAACACACCCATTGCAATGGCATAGAAGTTTTCCATATCAAAATAGTATTTAAACGAATATACCATCAGTGCACTCTTTATCGTCATAAGTGTATTTGCAAGCAGCACGCTTATGAGGATTATAATGCACGGTCTGTTCTTCGCTACCAGCCCAAGCTCGCTCAGCAGATTGCGTTTCTTGGTTTTCTCCTCGCCCTGGGTCTCGATTATCTTTGATGTTCCGTCCGGATTGAGCTCATATTTTTTCTGAGCGAGAAAGTTCACGCCCATGCTCACAAAGCCTATGGCTGCGAATACGACCGCCGCCCAAAAGAAGCCTTTGCGCTCGCTGCCGCCGCCGAATGCCTTGACGAGAGGCAGAAATGCCGCGGACACAAGAAACATTCCGACATTGAAGAACACCTCGCGTATGCCGATTATCTCGCTGCGTTCTTCAACACTCGTTGTCATGTTGACAAGCTGGGCGTGAGTCGGCGCGCATACTATCGTATTCCATATGCAGCCATAGGTTCCGAAGATGAGTATTATCCATATGACCCTGAAGGTCATACTTACATTTTCCCACGGCGCAAATATCAGCGGCAGTCCGATCGTCATAGGCAGAATACCTATCTTCAGCCAGCCTCTGTATTTTCCGCTTTTCCAGTGACATCGGTCTATAGCTATGCCTATCAAAAAGTCGGTAACGGTATCGCAGGATCTTGCAATGAGTATGATGTTTCCGGCAAGGCCGAGCGCCAGGCCGCACACATCAGTAAAGTAATATGTAAGATAACTTGCGAAGATGTTCCACGCAAGCAGGGTGCCCATGCCGTCGCAGGAAGCCCATGCGAGCTTATCCTTGAACGGTATACTTCCCTTTTTGACCGCTTTTTCTTTCATATAATTCCCCTGTTCGTCGGGCCCGTGTTCAATTGACAATATATTGACACGGAATGTTTTAAATATTTGTGGGGAGATCGATTTCCCCACAAATATGTTTCAGTATAATGCTTGTGTTTATTATATACGACGGCCTTCAAGATATCCAGCCCTGACTGCCGGTCCGACAAGGCCTACGCTCACAGCATCACCTATAACGCGGGCGTCATATCCTGCCGCCTTCAGCTCGTCAGCGAGAACGGTATTGGGCTTATGGCCGATAGAGATGACAACGGTGTCGCACTCGATCTCTTCGTTATACTTGCCCGAAACGACCACGGAGTGATCCTTTATCTCCTGAACAGACGTGCTTGCGCAAACACGGACCTCATTTTTCTTCAGATCCGCAAGCAGCGCATTGCGCGGCGTATCGACTTCGTCCATCGCGATATCCTCCTGAAGCTCGACAATAGTGACATTCTTCATATAGGAGGCAATATGGTTCGCGGTCTCAGCTCCGGCATGTCCGCCGCCGATAACCACTACATTATGGCCGGTGTTCGCCTTTCCGGAGAGCACATCGGTACCGAGAACGACAATGTCCTTGTCATAACCGGGAATCATTTTTGGCACGACCGGATTTGTGCCGGTAGCCGCAATGACAACGTCGGGCTTTACAGAGTCAACAAGCTCTTTTGTGACCTCTGTGTTCAGTATGACCGGAACATTGAGCTTCTTGAGCTCATGCATCTGCCATACTATAAACGCTCCCAGCTCGCCCTTGCAGGGCGGCACCGACGCGAGACGGTATTTGCCGCCTGCCCAACGGTCCTTGTCGTACACGGTAACGCTGTGTCCGCACTTTGCCGCTCCAATCGCCGCCTCGAGTCCGGCAGGACCGGCGCCGATAACGAGAACCTTCTTGGGGCTTTCGGTCATAACCGTCTGATACTCTGCCTCGGACTCGTGACCTATTATCGGGTTAAGCTCACAGGTGCCGGACTTTTCAAGGTTAACGTTTGCGTCACAGCCGTGCAGGCAGCCGACACAGGTACGTATATCCGTAAAGCAGCCTGCTTTTGCCTTGTTGGGTGTTTCGGGGTCGGCTATAGACTGTCTGCCCATAGCTACCATGTCTGCTTTTCCGGACTTGATGATGGCGTTGGCAACGCGCGTATCGTTAATTCTGCCTATTGCATAGACCGGTACGGACGCTACCGACTTTACCTCTTTGGCATTGTTGGCTATCCAGCCGTGCTCTGTGTACATCGAGGGAATGATCTGATCTCCCGACCTGTATACGCCGACGGAAACTCCGAAGTAATCAACGCCTGCCTCCTCAAGGAACGGCACGTAAGCCTTCGTATCCTCTATGGTCAAGCCGCCGGATACCCATTCATCGCTCGACAGCTTATAGCCGATAATGAAATCGGGGCCGGTCTGCTCACGAACCTCATGTATTATTTCCAGGGCAAATCTCATGCGGTTGCAGAGGTCTCCGCCGTATTCATCGGTTCGCTTATTGGAATATGGCGACATGAACTCCTCAATAAGATAGCCATGCGCACCATGCAGCTCGCAGCCGTCAAACCCGGCAGCCTTCGCTCTTGCAGCCGCCTGTCCGAACTGCTTGACAACGAGCTTTATCTCCGCCTGAGTCATCTCATGAGGCATCATATCGGGACTGAACGGACAGGGGATCGCAGACGGTGCCCAGGGAGTATCCGCATCGATGACACCGATCTGACGGCCGGGATGATGGAGCTGGACAATGGAAAGAGCTCCCCATTTGTGGAGTCTGTCCGTATATTCCTTGAAACCGGGTATATGCTCATCCTTCCAAAGGCCGCCAATATACTTATGTCCTTTTCCCGCGACATTCGTGATGGCAAAGTCTTCGGTAATGATCATTGCAAAGCCGCCCTTGGCCTTTGCTTCATGATATGCGGCAAAGCGCTCGGTGCAGCTGCCGTCTTCCTCACAGAGGTTCATGACCATAGCGGGCACGATGCAGCGGTTTCTGAGCTGTCGATTGTTGATTGTAATCGGGCTAAACAAACTGTCTAACATATGAAAAACTCCTTAAAAGTGTGCAGCTAAAAGAATTGACGCAGAAAATCGGTCACCGTGTATGCGGTTGTCCAACCTCCTGCGTCTTCATGATTATCGGATAACGGCGCAGTGAGCAGTCACATTACCACTGGATGACCTTGTCGTCCCAACCATCCTGGGGTGCAGCGCAAAGCGTATCCCAGAAGGAGAGCTGGCTGATAAACCACTTACCGTTGGGGTCGAGGTTGCCGTTTTCGTCGATCTTAACATATTCATCCTCGTATTTTCCCTGCTCGAGGAAGCTCTTACTGCCGGTCTCGGCGCGGCCCTCAAACATACGAAATGCGCCGAACATATGCCATTTGCCGGTAGCATGGACACCGTCGTCGGCAACGCTGATCTGCGGAGCCATCGGATTGTGACCGAGAACACCTACACCGGGCACGCCGTCCATCTGCGTCTGATAGAACTGGAAGAGCTTTTCGATCTCTTCACGGTTGTTGCCGCCGCCCCAGGGCTGGGTGGGGTCGCCGATCCATTTTGCATCGGGAGCAAACAGATCCTTGATCTGGGTCCAATCATGGTTTGAATCGCACATATCGCTGTAGCGGGCCTTGAGGACTTTTATTTCCTCGATGTCTTTCAGGCGCTGAACTTCCTTGGCGAGTTCTTCGAGAGTGATAGCCATTATAATTTCCTCCATAAATATTTTATTTGTTTGTTAACGACCGGACATTGACGTCAATGATTTTGTCTGTTATATTTATATCACACCGAGCGGAGCTTTTACTTTCACTATTTCGTCAACAAATACAAATATCTTTCACACATCTCGACATAATATTGTGATTTTACACAGCAATATAGATATTTTACACTTCAATTTTCGTTCATCATTTTTACATTTAGCACTTTTCGTCTATACTCATCCGTTTGCTCGGAGCTATATACTGCTCTGTCACGCGATTTCATTAATATAATTATTTTATTTTCAGGAGAAAAAGCATGGGAAAGCTGCCCACAATGCGCTCTGACAAATCAGAGATACTGCCCTATAATTTCAAAAATTACTTTGTTTTTATCGGAACCGAGAGATTATCAGATCACCCAAATCGCTGCATGTTCAACCACTGGCATGACGATCTTGAAATAGTAATACCGCTACAGGGGCACATGATCTACAATATTAATGGAGATCTGATTCGTTTAGAGCCCGGCAAAGGAGTTTTCGTAAACTCGAATCAAATTCATTACGGTTTTTCTTCGGATGATTCAGACTGTGTGTTTATCTATGCGCTTTGGCACCCCATGCTTCTTTGCGCAACAAATGAAATCGAAAGCGAGTATGTAAACCCCATCGTAAAAAACTCATCTATACCATATTTAAAGCTGAATGATCAATGCGATTGGCAGCGTTCTATAATGGCAGATGTGCAGAGCATGCACGGGCAGCTTTCGGAAAGGGCTGCTCCTCTGATGCTGCAAAGCTATATATACGATATATGGCATACAATTTTTGTGAACACGACGCAGGAAAGACAGCGTTCGGCAAGTGCCTCACCTCAGTTATCTATCCTGAAGGATATGCTGTCTTATATTCACGACGGTTATCACGAAAAGATGACGCTTAATGAGATAGCCGATTCCGGAAATATAAGCATAAGCAATTGCAATGTAATATTCAAAAAGTATCTGAAAGAGTCGCCGATAAAATATCTTCTCAACTATCGTTTGATGAAAAGCAGCGAATTGCTTATAAACAGCGCCATGCCTATAACCGAGATCGCCTTTGAGGTAGGTTTTTCAAACCCGAGCTATTATATCGATGCTTTCAAAAAAGCTTACGGCTATACTCCCAACGAATATCGCAAAAAGAACCGTAAGGCCGATGTGTTCGAGTTGAACGAAGGCAATTAATCCTTGAATTCAACGAAACTTAGTAGTAAAAGTAAAGCCGCTTGCATGTAACAAGCGGCTTTTGTTGTACTTTGAAGTATGCACCTCCCCACCCATCTGCTACGATAGTATCAAGTAAAATGTTCGACAAAATTGATACTCAAAAATGTCGCCCCTGAGCGGGTTTTTGGGCAGAGTTTGATATTAAACGCAGACAGGTTTAAATTGATACTGTCGGAAAGGTGAGGCATGACATACGGATATTGCAGGATAAGCACCCGCAAGCAGAACATAGAGCGGCAGATACGCAACATACTCAGCGAGTTTTCCGATGCAATCATATTGCAGGAGGAGTACACGGGAACAAAGCTCGACCGCAAGGAATGGAATAAGCTGTTTAACTCCGTCCGTACTGGTGATACTATCATCTTTGACAGCGTGAGCCGTATGAGCCGCAACGCTGCTGAGGGCGTGGAGGCGTATGAGGCGCTGTACAAGCGTGGCGTTAATCTCGTGTTTCTCAAAGAGCGGCATATTGACACAGATACGTACCGTCAAACGCTGCAAAACAGTGTGCAGCTCACGGGCGGTGATGTAGATTACATTCTTGAAGGCGTCAACCGTTATATGCTGGCTTTGGCTCGTCGGCAGATATACCTTGCGTTTGAACAGAGCGAGAAAGAGGTCGCAGACCTGCATCAACGTACAAAAGAGGGCATTGAAACAGCTCGCTTGAACGGTAAGCAGATTGGACGTGCAGCGGGATTGACGGTCACGACCAAAAAGAGCCTTGAGGCAAAGCAGCTCATAGCAGCGCACTCAAAGGACTTCGGCGGCAGTTTGGACGATGCGCAAATGATGAAGCTTGCAGGGCTGGCAAGGAACACGTTTTATAAGTATAAGCGCGAGCTGAGATTAGGCGCTTGAACGGATAATTTCAAAAAGCACTGAGCGGAGGTACTACACCTCCGCTTTCGTTTTATTTCCGTTTTATACATGATTTATACGTATACTTTCCGCTTGAAGGCTGTAGGCGGTATAAGTATACGGCGAGAGCTTCAATCGTTTTTCCCTTATAATTAATAGGGCATTTTGAGGCTATAAACGAAGATCAGCGTTCAGGCATATAATTATACCCCGAGAGCCTAAAGGCTGTTTTATGCCGTTTTCTATTAGAAGAAAACAGTAAGAGCAGGGCGCAAGCCCTGCCCTGTTAAGTATCAAGCATCGTAAGCCAGTCCGTTGGCTCTATGCATTTAAGCTTTAACTCCGTTATATGCCCAGCGTTATATATGTGTACACACGCGCGTTTAAACGGCTCTACAGGAGCTATGAGGCGCACTGTCTCTATATTCGTTATCGTTAAGCTGCTTTCCCCTGTATCTCCGTCTGAGGCCGTTACAGAGCTGCCGCTCTCAGATGCACTCAGGCTATCAAAGCGCCACTCAAAGCAGGGCTTTGTCTTTCTGCTGCCGTACACTATAGCCGCCTTTGTGGTACTGGTTATATGTTCAAGCTCTGAGGCGTTTATTATTCTTTCCGCAAGCTCCATTATTTCACCTTCCTGTATTCTATCGCGTAGCTTTTGCCGCTCGTGTCCGTTATTTTAAGCATTGCGTTTCCCCCTGCTTTAGCCAGCGAAAAAGCAGCAATCTCTATCTCTAATATACAGTCATTGCTAAGCTCAGTTTTAAATATGAGCTTTCCGTCGTTCTCTTTTAAATCGCTGTAATGTAGCCGTAAATGCCACTCATGAAAGGCAAAAGGGCTGTTATAGTACTGGTTATCCGTATCTATAAAGGCTATGAATTGTTTTTTGTTGAATATCCAGTTTTTAAGTTCCTGTAAGGCCGTGCAGCGGTCTCTAAGGCTGTCTGCCTCAGGAATTATTATCTTCCCCTCAAGCGGCTCACAGCGTCTTGTGAGCGCCTTCAGCGTGGGCTGTGTGTCTGCGTCTATGAGCAGTTCAAACAGCTCTCCGCTGCCGTCTGTAAAGTGCAGTGTATCGTTTTCCAGCTGGATATTATGAACGCCCTCAAAGCCAATATAATTGTTGTTTCGTGCCTGAGTATCATGCAGCAATACAGTATCTCCGTCTATGGTCAAATGAGTAAACGACCTGATTAATGAATATCCTTTTTCTGCGTCCACAAGCTCTATTTTCACTGAGTTTATCTCACTGGTAATGTCTATTGAGCTGTTGCGTTCGTCGCCATATAGGAGCAGTACAAACGCCTCTCCGCTCTCGTTCTCAATACATAGCCACATGTAAGTGCCTGTGTTTGCCGCTATAATGCTTTGGGGCTTGTCTATGGTAAACTCTCCTGTTCTTCCGTAAAGCCGTACAGCGTCCTCTGAGGCGCTTATAGCGTTAAAGCACAGTGACATGTCTAAGCGCTTTATAGCCGCTCCCTCGCGCTGCTGTATCGTTGTAAGTATTGTTCTGCGCTCTCCGTGTACTGTACAGTATTCCCCAAGCCGGTCGATAGTCCACGTTACTTTTTCATAAAGCGTCATTGTATCACCCCTATAGTAATTTAAGCTCAAAGCTGTATGTTCCCGCACTGCTTTCACACGCTATACTGACGGCAACTCCCTTGTATTTCTTATCCACGTTTATGTTTATCTGCCGTATACAGGAGATATTAAAAACAGCGTCTATGCCTCGCAGCTCTATCTTGTCTCTAACGGTATCGAGTGCCATATTATAGAACATTGCCGACACTTCGAGCGGCGGCTGTCCGTGCGTGTGCAGATATATCTTTTCTATACCGATATCATTGTTTTCAAGCCAGTCGGCAAAAGCGCCTACACTGGTATACTTGTACTTAGCCACAGCTCAGCCCTCCGCACAGTATGTCAAGTATCTTGTTTCTGCGTCCTGTAATGAGTTCTTCTGTCACGCCGACAATTGATGCTATCTCATTTTCAGTGTTGCCTTTTAAAAGCTCTACGATTATGCGGTTTTCCAGCGCAGTTAAATTGAGGCTGGTATATGCCATATACTCACTCCCTTTTATAGTTTGAGCAGGGCTTGCGCCCTGCCCTGTGTGAATTTCATGTTTGGTGTTTTTCCCTCTCAGATAAGCCTCTTTGCAAGCTTCTCTTAAAAAGTATTTATTTGTCAGAAACCTTAGCGTATAACCTCCCATCTTCGCAGAGCCAGTCAGCTAAGCTTTTTGCTTCCCCTCTGCACAGCTCTTTAACCTCGTCAAAATCATCATCGGTAAGAGCTTTATAATCCAGCCATCCCTTGCGGAGATAATATCCCCTGCTTTGAGGAATGGCAAGTATAGTCTCTGCAAGCGTTCTCCACTCATCAAGAGTTTCATAGCTTGAGTCGGCATCCGTGCTGAGTATATATGCAAGGTCAGATGCTTCAAAGATAAAGATTGAGCACATTCCATCCATGCTATCAATTATCTCCATCAGCTCTTTCCACGTCTCAGCGCGGTCTATTTTTATGCTCATCTCCGCAAAGACTTCACGAGCGTCAACAATTCTTTCTTTTGTTTCCATACTGGTTAATTCCTTTCCTGTTTCATTTGGTCATGATATGAATGATACCGCTAAGTTTGTCATAGCACTCGCCGCACAGCTCAAGCGTTCTGTGCTTGCCGTCATGCTTTGAGCCATACCCAGCTTTAAGCTCTATCGTTGATACTCCGTCTTTCTGCCGACCGCACATATCGCATATGAGCAAGCCGTTATTCATGTGCATTGCTTTTTCTCCTTTTCGTTTTGGTTTCGGCGGCGGCAGTGAGCCGCCGCCCTGTGGTGCTTTGTGTTACTGTCCTTTCTTTCATTCATTCATTCGATTTAGATTGACCGAAGAGCGGTGCAAGCGTCCTTCAGTCTTTGGCTATCGCCTGTTACTCACTCAGAAAACACGATCCATTTACCCAGCAGCAGGAGCAGCACTCCTGCAAGCACAGGACAAACTATGCTGACTACTGCCAGTATCAGCAGCACTATAAGGCTGTTGCCTGTTCCTATGTCCATGATCTATACTCCTTTATCTGACGGCTATTGCCTTGAAAAGCTTAGTGCCGTATGCTGTTATGATTGCTTTTATTATCTTTACGGCTACATACACAATAGCCATAAGTACCGCTATATCCATGCAGCGCCTCAGCTTTCCAGCATCGGCTTTAAGCAATCGCCGCATATGAGGTTTAAGCTTCTTCCTGCTCTGGCTACTGCACCGCACGAGGGGCACACAAAGCGGTGATTGTGATTTGCTGCTGTCGGCTTTACTGTTGTGCTGCCGCCTATGGCTCTTGAGCCGCTGCCTGTGCCGCGCTCTATGTCCAGTCGGCACAGCTCTATGTCTCTGAGGTCATGCGACATGCACCACTCTAACAGGCTGTCGGCAGGGCTTGTATGACTGTAACCGTATTTGTCGGAGCGGCTGACCTTCAAGCCGTGTGCCTCTGCCGCTTTCTTGAATTCGCGGTTGTGGTATGTGCCGCCTCTGCTGCAATCCTGTGTGTTGAGTACTTCGTTGTTGTATATGTGGCACATCTCATGTACAAGCGTACCTATTGTATCTTCTATTGGTCTGCGTAGTGTACCTGTTGCTATGTTCAACTCTCGTCTCTGTTCGTCCTTGATGTTCCAGATAGGAGAGGGTACATAGTGTCCGTAGCTTCTGCTTGACGGTATGAGTGTTATGATAGGACGCTCAAGCTCACTGTCGAAGAGGTCTGCATTGAGCATATCGAACAGCTTTTCAAGGTAGGCTGCTACGCGGCTGTACTTTGTCATTTCTTTCATTGTTGTTACTCCCTTGTATTTTAGGGAGTGAGCGGTTATAATGTATTCGTCACTCCCTTGTGTTGTGGCTTAGCTCTTTGTGTCTTGCTTTGGACGGCGCTGACACAAGGAGCTTTTTTCATGCTATGCTGAAACGGCGGCTTGTGGTCTGCTTTGTGTAGAGCTTGTACATTTCGCCGTGTTCGCGCTTGAACGTTGTAGTGTCAAAGCGGTTAGAGCTTACCGAAGTAAAACGAGCTATGAACCGTCCTGCTTCCAGCTCTTCAACATCTCGGCGTATCATTTCAGCCTTGATGCTGTCCTTCAGAGCTTCAATCTCTGCGGCGGCTTCTGCCGCGAGCGCTTCCCATTCCTTCAGCGCCTCTATTTTGCTCACGATTTCCATACTTGACATTTTTCATTTTCCTTTCTTTCGTGACGTTAGCGGTGAGTGGCATTAAGTTTATCTACTCTCTCGGCAGTCTTTCTTATCCGTTCTCACTCTTATAGGCGTTCTTGCTTTCGACTTCGTCTACTCCCGTCCGTCCTTGCTTTGTCCGTCTGGCTTTCTTGCCTGTGGCTATATGATACTACGTACGTAGTGCGAAAGTCAAGTCGGAATAATAGCTAAACTACGTACATAGTTTTTGTGTATTTTGCACTATGTACGCAGTTGAATGAACATGATATAATTATTTATATATATCGTTTGGAGGTATTCAATAACGCAAGACAAAAAAGGATTATCTGCTAAAGCACAATATGATATTGCATATGCTAAGCAGAAGTTAAAGCGCATACCGTTAGATATGCAAATAGACGAATACAACAAGGTTAAGGCAGCAGCTGAGAGAGCAGGAGAGAAAGTAAACACTTATATTAAGAATGCAATTGCACAGCGTATGGAGCGAGAGAAGTAGGGGCTAATTCCGATATTTTTTCATATTCTCTCCCTGTGTTCTGAGGTAGTCGCTCAATCTTTCCGCTCAACACCCTTTAACCTTCTGGTAATTCAGACAGCGTTGCTGTCTGCGCGTTAGCATACTCTTTTATAAGGCTTGACAGTATATCAAAAAAGGAACACTTTAAGATTGATTATGAAACGAGGGTGCAGCATGAGTGATTTGAAAAAGTATATCAAGCGTCAGATGGGCAATCCTGAATTCGCCAAAGAATATGAAGCTATGCGTCCTGAGTACGAGGCTATACGCTCCATGATTGCGGCACGGCTTGAGAGCAACATGACGCAAAAGGAGCTTGCCGAAAAAACAGGAATAAGACAGTCCAACATCAGCCGCATCGAAAACGGTACATCAAGCCCGACCGTTGATACTCTGGCTCGTATTGCCGCTGGCATGGGGAAACAACTGAAAATTGAATTCGTATAACTCTCAGCATAAGCCGCTCACCTTGCGGTGAGCGGCTTATTTTTTGCTCATTTTCGGCTTGTCGTACCCTTTGCGGTTATATATGACGGCGGCAGACGGTTTGTCCCACTCTTTGCGGTTGGTAGTGGCGGCAGACGGCAAGGAGGTACGTTTGCGGTTAGTAATATAGCCTTGTGTTTTGACTATGGTTTTTCGTCCTTCTAACCACTACATATTGTGAGAGGGCACTTCACGGTATATAAGGAGGGCGGTTTACGGTTAGTAACGAGAGAAACGCCGCATTTCGCCCCTTGTTTTTGGTGTTTTGAACGGATAAATTCAATATGTTTTTCATCTCTGGACAGCGTTAAGCCGCTCACCGAAAAACGGTGAGCGGCTATTTTTATGCTCAGCATCGGAAAGGAGCTGTTTCTTTTGCGTCACGCACGACCTCCACCACGGAGAGCGGAGTTATCAATTACATATAAATCAATTTTTAACAGAGGTAATTATATGACAAAAAATAAATTCAGAACAAATGTAACCCGACGCGATGGCAGAATTGTTTATAACTTTCATAAAGTCAAACATTATTTTTCTTACAACGATACACTTTTTAAAATTCTCAGAAGGAGTGACGTTATGCCCGACATTGACACTCGAAATAATAGCACCTCTTCATCTCACAGGCTAACGCTGCGAGTTCAAACAAGCAGCGGCGAGTATCAGAAGGTTTATTCATACTGGTTAGCCCATGCCTGTTATCACGGATATGTAAATGACGCAAATAATTTTGCTGATGATCTATTGCGCTTCAAGGCTCAATCTCTTGCGGACGGATTGGTTATTGATCATCTAAATGATGATTTTCTCAACAACACAAAGGGCAATCTTTCGCTAATGAGTTCTGCGCTAAACGGCAATAAGAAAAACGACATTATAAGCCGTGTAAAATATCCAGCCGCATTTGTGGCTGCATTCGACGCAGACGGAAACTACCGCATTTATGCGCGTCTGGTTGCGAACAAAAATGCTGCTGATTTCATCAAAAATGGGACAAAGAGCGTCACTGGTATACATGACATAGTCACAGCGACATTCCGAATTTTATGCCGTGATGCAGAGAGCTTTGTTAGTTGTCTCAACGAGCTTCTTAAAACCGATATTGAGTTTACAGAGCCAGTAAGCGCGAGCAGGAAAGAGCGCCGCCATACCTCTGGCTGGACGGATAACACGCTGAACGCTATCAGGCTGCAATCTAAGCTGTTGGAGTATCCGCCAGATGTATTTAGCGAATACACACCCGAAGCGTTCGGAACGCTTCATCTCACAGGAATAAGGGCTATGGCTTCACGCCGCATAACTTCGGAGGAGTGATAAATTGAAAAGCGCAAGACCGCCGCCATGAGACGAAGATTGAATATTAAGTATTAATAAAAACTACATAAGGAGAATAAATATTATGAATTCAATAATAGCCGCTCCACACCAACAAGGAGCGTTAGAAGTAGGAGGGTATAACTATATTCACGACGCTGAAACAGGTCAAACGCTGGCAGTGGACAAAGATACAGGCGAAGCATTACCAACAACATTATTTTGTGTTCCAGTAGGCAGCGGCATAGTAACGCCGCAAAACGAGAGACGAAACGCAGAGCGCAAGCGTCGCTGTGGAGCATACAGCGAAGGGATTGCACGAGCTGAAAAACTCGGAAAATTTAATTTCGTATCTATCGACGCTAATTTCTCCGCTTTGTCTCCTGCCGATTTAGCAAAGCTTATTTATTTAAGCACATACTTAGAATACGGCAGCGGCGACCTATGTTCCCGTAGTAAGAGACGGCTAACGGCAAATGATCTACCGAACAAATTAGGAATATCCAGAGCACAAGCTAACAGGTTCTTATATGCTTCCAAATCATATTTGATTATTGATGAGGATGGTTATTTATCGCTGGATAACAGAACATTTATTTTCGGAGCACTGAGGCAAAATTCAGACAGCGCTATTTATCAGAAACTCTACAGGGATAGCGTCAGAAAATTATATAAAGCTACTCCTGTAAGTAAGCATAAGCAACTCGGTTATGTTTTTCAGATGCTTCCGTACATAAACAAAGAGTATAACATCTTGTGCTCTAACATCTATGAAACGGAGCTTTCCGAGATTGACGCTATGACAGTATCGGAGTTTTGCGAAATTATCGGTTACTCTAAAGCAAACGCATCGAGACTGGTAAAGGAATACTCAAAGATAACATTTCCAGTAGAGGGCAGACAGGAGCATTTTTGCGCTTTTGTTTACAGTGGCGGCAGTGCTAACGATATGCGTATCTATGTTAACCCTCACATACTCTACAATGGCTCAAACGCACATCTCATTGAGATTTTGAGCGTATTCTGTGCTAAAAATTAGCTATACATTTCAGTGCAAATCGTATAGTTTAATAGTCGCTCTCATCATTTATGAGACAAAGCAAAAAGCATTGATAACACTGGTTTTTTTGAAATGGCGTGATTGCTGAAAGTCTCAGTTTTCCATTGAAAACACAGGGTTTTTTGGACTTTAAAATATTTTGCGTGCTTCCTTCATTTATGAGACAACGAAAAAGTGCCTCAAACGCTTGTGTATCAATGGGTTGAGGGCTTTTAGCCGAAAAATTGCTATCTATTATCTACGCCTAACTGCGATGAACACGACGAGTAAGTAATTAACGCTGAGCGTTCATTGCTCACGAGCTTGTGTTCTGAGCCATACAGAACGACTTAGTAATTTGTTTTTTCCAGCAGAGAAACATATAAAAATGATTTTGGCATAGTAATAGAGCTTTAAAGTTCTGATTTATGGCGGTGAATATCGCTCATATCAGACTTTTAAACTTTTTTCAAAAGTTCGTCAAGATGACGCATTTTCGAGCATATACCCCTGTATTTTCAATGCTTTTCGGCTCTGGAAAATTGAAATTATCGCTTCAAATCTTCGTTAATTATAGAGGCTTACATTTAAGATTATACATATTTCGCTATTTTGTATAATCTCAACCTTCACACAATCAAGCCTCTTTTAGTCAAAAAATTTTAATTATTCAAGAAAGGGTGATATTTATAGAAAATATCTCAAACATTAACGATTATCGGATTACACCGCCCCTAGCATTAAGAGGTACAAGCGCTGTTGCAATTCCAGCGGCGCGGCGGTATAGTAAGTATAACAGTTCGGCTTGTCACGAAAAGGAGGTAAAGGTATTGGCAAGCCCTATATCAGTTCGCGTGACCTTGAGTAACAACAAAGGCACATGGACAGCAAGAGGCGATTATATAGACCCCATAAGCGGCAGACGGGAAAGACCGTCGCGCACTTTAAGGTTAAAAGTCGCCAAAAACACAAAACGAAAAGCTCTGGCTATGCTCCCTCAAGCAAAAGAGGAAATAGAGGCAGAGGTTAACGCACGATACAGTATAGTGGAAGAAAATCCGCCATTTGAATACTGCGTTAACCAATGGCTCGAAGCTAAGAGTAAGACGGTAAAAGAAAATTCAATGCAAGGTTACCGTTCATACGCTAAGAACCATATCATTCCTATGCTCGGGAATAACCGCATAAAGAATATTACATATGACAAATTACAATGGTATTGCGATACTATGGCTGATAGCTTAAAGCCCGAGACAATAGGAAAGCACTTCACCCTTATAAGCGGCGTTTTGGATGATGCAATACGCGACGGAATAATCAGCAGCAATCCTGCAACACTCGTTAAAATGCCACGCGCTAAGGACAAATTCAAAGGCAGCACTTTAACAGTCGAACAGGCTAAAAAGCTTCTTTCGGCTGCCGAAGCTGCTGGCGAGCCGATATACACAGCTATACTTCTATCAATGGTATATGGTTTACGCCGTTCCGAGGTATGCGGACTTCGCTGGCAGGATATTGATTTTGATAACGGAGCAATGCATATCTGTAACACCGTCGTTAAGGGTGACATGAAATACATAGAGGAAGAACGCACAAAGACAAAGAAGAGTGACAGAGTTATAGCTTTGGTAGACTTCACCGTTCCGCACTTAAAGACACTTAAAGACGAGCAGCTTGCAGCAGGATTAACGCTGGACAAAGTATGTCGATGGTCAAACGGTGATGATATAAAGCACGACTATATCTCTAAGAAATTCAATAAACTGCTGAAGGCGAATAATTTGCCGTCCATACGCTACCACGACTTGAGGCATACGGCAGCTTCATTGTTGATAGCCAGTGGAGCAACACCACAACAGACGCAGGAATTTTTAGGTCACGAGACCGTGAGCACAACGATGAATATATACGCTCATTGTCTCAGCGATGTGAAAGTTAAGACTGCAAAGCTCATGAACGATATTTATTTTTCTTAAATTATGGACGCATTTTTGGACGTATTTCAAAAAGCGCCCGTATTTGTGTTTTTTAATTTGCCTCAAAAAGTTTGTGAAAACGCAAAAAAGACCCGAAAGCTTTAACTTTCAGGTCCTAAATGTTGGTGGAGAATAGCAGACTCGAACTGCTGACCTCTCGCGTGTGAGGCGAGCGCTCTAACCAGCTGAGCTAATTCTCCGCAGCTTTTGTATTATAGCATGATGCTGCGGACATTTCAAGGGAAAATTGCGCCGCGCTGCGAAAATGCAGTGCGGCGCTTTTTTGATATCAGTCGAACTTCTGCTGAGCCTCATAATCGGTGTACTGGCGGTCAAATTTCTTTTCCTCGGGCAGGAGGTCGAGGCCGATGGTGCCGCCGGGATTCATGTTATACTTCGGGTCAAAGTAGTTCTTGAGCACCTTGAACACACCGTATTCCTTCTCGCCGACGTAGCCCTCGAGCCAGGGCGCGAACATCTTGCCGATGCCGTGGTGGTGGCTTATAGACGCACCGGAGCGCTGGATAGCGTCAAGAATTGTGGTGTGGTATGCCTTAAACGCCTTCTCGTCCTGCATTTTCGTCAGGAAGATGAAATACAGGTTCGCACCCTGCGGATAGCAGTGGCTCATATGAGTTGTGACGACGGTGTTTGGCAGCGCGTGGCAGACCTTGCGCACGTCAAGATGCACCTGCTCCATGTTCGACCAATTGACGGTGCACTCAAGGGTATCGGTGGTGATACCGAAGTCCATGAGCGTATCGCGCAGGTACGGATCGTTGAAGCGTCCCTTTTCCCAACTCTTCGTGACGTACCCGGTCAGGGGCAGGCCGCCGTGCTGACGGGCGATCTTTGCGATGTTCTTCGCGACGTTTTTGGAGTAGCCCTTTTCGCCGTCGGTGAAGCCGAGGAACAGGCATCTTTCCATATCCTTATAGCCGAGCTTGTCGAGCAGCGGATACAGCGGAGTATCGTCAACGTTATACAGTCTGAGCATCATGCTCGTCTCTTCCTGGTCGGACAGGCGGAACACGGATGAATAACCGCACTCGTGCTGCATCATCTCGCGTGCTGCCTTCATTGCGTCGTCCCAGGTCTTGAAGATGTAAGAAAATCTCTTGCGATTTTCGGGCATCCAACGGAAAATTTTAAGCGTGACCTCGGTCAGCACGCCGAATGTACCCTCCGAGCCCATCATGATCTGGTTGAGATCGGGGCCGCAGGCCTCGCGAGGATAGTGGCTGGTAGTGATCGTGCCGATGGGGGTGGCATACTTCTGGCTGAGCACGATATCCGCAATGCAGCCGTAGTAGGTGCTGTTCTGACCTGCGCCGCGCGTTACCGTCCAGCCGCCGACGGAGGAATATTCAAAGCTCTGCGGAAAATGGCCGCAGGTGTACTGACGCTTTGCGCCGAAAAGCTCGGGCGCGTTCTGAAGCGTTTTCTCAAGATCAGGACCGGACATGCCAGCCTGAACGGTTATGGTCTGGTCGATCTCGTTAAAGGACAGCACTTTATTGAAGCGGCGTCTCATATCCAGCGAAATGCCGCCCTTTACAGGCTCGACGCCGCGCGTTACGGAGCTGCCGCCGCCGTAGACGTACAGGGGAATATCATGCTCTGTAGAGTAAGCTACAATCTTCTCGACCTGTTCTGTCGTATCGGGATACAGAACGACATCGGGAACGGAGTCAATGATCTTATGGCGCAGGCGGAGAATGTCGTAGGCTGTGAAACCGTAAGCGACTGCCAGCCTGTCGTAATCGGAGACGGAGAAGCCCTCTTCGCCGACTATAGCCTTGAGCGCGTCAAGATGCTCCTGGGCAAGCTTCACAGGGTGGTCGGACAGGTCAACGGGATCAAAGCCGATATCGTCGGAATACTCTTTGAAGTCATCGTCTGTGAGCTTAAAGACTTCCTTCATCATTTTGTAAAGCGATTCCTTCGGGAACTTGAAGAACTCGGGATCACCCCAGCGGAATATTGAACGGTAACTGTTGGCCGGCGCGGGGATTTTTACCCATTTCGGCTCGAAGCCCTTATACTGCTTATGACTCATCAGATCATGTTCCTTTCTTTGAGGTTATTCATCGTTGCGTAAAGCGGTCTTACGTTTTTGTATATCTTGCGGTAGACCTTATTGTACATGTTCATGTAGATCTCGTGGTTCTTGGGATCGGGCGTAAAAACGTCCTTTTCGTGAACCATGCTCTTTATCGCCTCGTCAAAGCTTTCAAACTCGCCCTTTGCGACAAAGGCCACCATCGCCGCGCCCAACGAGCACGCCTCGTGGGTGTGGATGCGTTTTACGGGCAGGCCGAAGGTATCGGCGAGTATCTGGCAGGCAAGGTCGCTCTTCGAGCCGCCGCCGCCGACATACAGCTGCTTTATGTGCTTTTTGCCGCGCTTTTCCATGCTCTTCATGGACATGTAAAGCTCAAGGCATACGCCCTCGATGATGGCACGATAAATGTGATATTTCGTGTGATAATCGGAAAATCCGATTATTGCTCCGTAGGAGTCGGGCTTGAGCACATCCGGCGTCCAATACGGCTGAAGCATAAGCCCCTGGCAGCCGGCCGGGACCTGAGCTGCTTTCTTATTGAGTATCTCCTCGGGCGACACACCAAGCTTTTCGGCCTCTTCCTTATCCTTGTCGCCGAACTCCTTAATGAACCAGCTGAGCATCCAGAAGCCGCGGAAAACCTGAATTTCCGGATTCCACGCCTTATTGATTACCGACGGATAGGACGGCAGGAAGGCCTGCGGCTCGAAATACTGCTCGGTGTACATCTCAATGGTCGAGCTTGTTCCGAAGGATATCGACGCCTTATCGGGGCTTGCCACGGAAAGGCCAAGCGTTTCGCAGGCTTTATCCGCGCCCGTTGCGATAAGCGGCAGTCCCTCGGGCGCGCCGGTGAGCGCAGCGGCTTCCTTTGTTATGCAGCCGAGAACTTCTCCGGAAGGAATGAGCTCATAAAGTCTGTCCTGCGGAACATCGAAAAAGCAGCGAGTGAGATCATTTTCCTTCATCCAGCGCTTTTTCTTATAGTCCATGGGGATATGGGCGATGGTGCTTGCCGGTGTATCGGCAAGGCGGCCGGTCATGCGGTAATTTATATAGGCCGGCAGGCAGACTATCTTCTTCGTGCGCGCCCAAACCTTGGGCTGCTTTTGGCGCACCCAGTTGACCTTCGACGTGCGATAGGCTATCCTCGTGCCCTTGCCCATGCCGATAAGCTCAAACACGGCTTCCTTCCACAGGGGGAACGGATCGTCAAAAACACATTTGCGTGCATCCAGCCAATGGATGATATCGCGCGTGGGCTGATAGTTTTCGTCAAGGAACACGAGCGTATCGCGGATTACGGTGACTGCGCAGGCGATGATATCGGGCACCTTGTCGGCATTGCGCGCCATGAGCGCCGTCGATGCCTTGCACATGTTGTCAAAGTAAAAGTCCGTTTTCTGCTCCGCCCAGCCCGGACGCTGCCGGAAATAAGGCTCTGCGTATTTGACCTGCTCTTTGTCAACGATGTTGCCCTGCTTATCGACCAGTATGGCTCTCGTGCTTTGAGTACCGACGTCGTAAGTCAGTATAAGCGGTCTGTTCATTGTTTCTTCTCCCTCCGTCTTTGCATTTATATCTGTTTTAAAAGATCACTTGTTGCAATGACGTCCACGCCCAGTCCTAGCACATCTTTGATAACGGCATCTCCCCTGCCGATGCGCTCTTTAAGCGTCACCGCGTTAATTTCACGCATGACGTCGAATATTTTCTCCTTTGGAATATCGTCCGACACCCTCACCGGCAGCACCGGCACATCGGAAAATGCGGTTTTCACCGTTGAGCATATCGTGCGTTTCGGCGCTGTCATCTCGCTTAAGGCAAACTCTCTGCCTCTCGGACAGGTGTTTCCGGTGACTGTGTATTCGCCGTTATTCTCATCAATGGTAAGGCGGCAGCCGCGAGGACAGCCTATGCATACGAGCTGTTTCATTTTACCACCTCGATCTCAAAGCGCACGTCGCTGTTTTCGTTTATATCGTATTTTGTCATATCAAGCGTAAGCTGCTGCATCTCGGGCGGACGCAGGAACGGATAGGTCTTTTTCCAGACCTCCTCACCGTCTATTTTAAGGCGCAGAACGCTTTTGTCCAGAACTTTTTTCGAGCGGAAGTAGACGACCGTCTTTGAATTATCGCTTTCAAGGTCTATCTGCTGCGGAACAAGATACAAAAACTCGCCGCCGATGTTTATATCCACTCTGCGCTGCGCCTTTCCGCACCATGCCGCCGCGTTTCTTCCGGCCTCCTCGCCGGATTCGGAAACGAAGTCAACAAGGTCGTTTACATGCAATGCGTTTCCGCAGGAGAATATGCCCGGAACCTTTGTCATAAGCTGAGCGTCACACACAGGGCCGCCCGTGTGCTTATCAAGCTCAACGCCCAGCGACTGGGCAAGCTCATTTTCCGGGATAAGTCCGACGGAGACGATAAGCGCATCGCACTCGATCCTTTCGGCGCTCTCCGGGATGGGCTTATAGTTTTCGTCAACGGCGCAGACCTCGACAGCTTCGAGTCTGTCCTTTCCGAACACGCGCGTTACAGTGTGGCTCAGGTGCAGGGGTATATTATAATCGGTAAGGCACTGATAGATATTTCGCGTAAGTCCCGAAGGCGTGGGGTTAATTTCATAAACGCCGAGGACCTCCGCTCCTTCAAGAGTAAGTCTGCGCGCCATGATAAGGCCGATATCGCCCGAACCGAGGATAACGCATTTTTTCGTCGGCATGACGCCGAGACGGTTTGTGAAATGCTGCGCGGTGCCGGCGGTGAACACGCCTGCCGGGCGCGTTCCGTGGATAAACACCTGCTTTGCGCTTCTCTCGCGGCAGCCGGTGGCAAGGACAAGGCTTTTGGCCGCAACGGTGCGCAGGCCTTCGCGCGATACTAATGTCACGGCAAAACCGCTGTCGGTTTTTTCCGCGCGCGTGACGAAGGTATTGCAGGCCGCTTCGATATCCGACTGCGCTATCTTATCCATGAAGCGCTCGACATACTCGGGGCCTGCAAGGCGCTCGCCGAAGCGGCGCAGGCCGAAGCCGTCATGTATGCACTGCTTGAGCATTCCGCCAAGGCGCTCCTCGCGCTCAACGACGAGCACTCTCGCGCCGTTTTCGTTTGCGGCCAGTGCGGCCGCAAGGCCGGCAGGACCGCCGCCTATCACGATAACATCGTAATCATGCATTATCGCTGCCTCCCTTTTTGCTTCCGAAAACTATCGGCGACCGATCGGAGCTTTTCATTACCTCCGTGAGCGGAACGCCGAGATATTCCGCGATTATTTTCGTGACCAGCGGCGAGCAGAAGCCGCCCTGGCACCTGCCCATGCCGGGTCTGACGCGCTTTTTCACGCCGTCGAGCGTCGGCACGCAGACGGGGCTTCTGAGTGCATCGAGTATCTCGCCGCGGCTGACTTCCTCGCAGCGGCATACGATAACGCCGTAATCTGGATTTTGGCGTATAAGCTCGGCGCGCTCGGCGTCGTTCATCTCCGCAAGATGCGGAGGAGCCTTTCGCACGGGGTCAAAGTCCGATTTTTTCTCCGCGTTAAAGAGCTTCGCGACATACTCGGCAACGTCCTGAGCGACGGCGGGCGCGGTCGTAAGTCCGGGAGATTGTATGCCGGCAACGTGGTAGATATTCTTCGTTTTTCTGCCCGGCTCGATAATGAAATCTTCTTCGTAGGTCGGCGCGCGGACGCCGGTGAAATATGTTATAATGTCCTTCTCCGTCAGAGTGGGCATGGCTATCTTCTGCTTTGCAAAAACGCGTGCGATGCTGTCGGCATTCGTGGCTGTGTTCTCGCGCTCGGGCGTTTCTACGGCATCGGGGCCTACAAGCAGGTTATCGTGCACCGTGTGCAGTATGCCGCCGCCCTTTGTGTGCGCATGTCCGGGAGTTTCCGGCCCGACGGCTGAGGCGATGGTTTTGAATGCCGCGCCTGTTTTTTTGTCAAGAATAGAATTTGTGCCGCGGCGCGGATGAATGCTGAAAAATCTGTCCTGCGCCATCTGCGCAACAACGTCGGAGTAGACTCCGGCGCAGTTTATCACCTCGCGCGGATAGATCGTTCCGCGGTTTGTGTGCACGGCTTTTATCATCCCGTCCGAAACGTCCATGCCTGTAACGGCAGTGTTGAGCGAAACTCTCGCACCGTTTTGCACCGCGTTTTCGGCATAAGCAATGACAAGATTATACGGGCTTACGCTGCCCGACGAGGGATTTGACAGTGCAAAGGCGACATCTGCCGATATACTCGGCTCTTTTTTGCGTATCTCGTCGCCCATGACGATGCATGTATCCTCAATGCCGTCATGATCTCTGCGCCATTTGGCATAGAGGCTAACAAACGGCAGCCAGCTTTTGTGCGTAAAGCAGGCGTACTGCCCCGTGCGCTTAAAGGGAACGTCAAGCTCGCGGCAGAGGTCTTCGTACATGTGGTTTGCGCGCCTTATGTATTTGTGCTTGAGCGAGCCCTTGGAAAGGTCAACGCCCGGATGCACCTCGCCGTCATTGCGGCCGGACGCGCCGAGCGCGAGATCGGCTTCCTTCTCGATAAGCAGAACATTGAGCTTGTATCTCGCAAGCTCGCGCGCCACCGAGCAGCCGGATATGCCGCCGCCGATGACGAGAACATCCGGCCTATCTCCCTCAAGCGCCTTGTCGCTCAAAGCCGGCACATGCATTTTCTCCTCCGGAGCAGCAGTGAAAACAATATCGTTTACAACGTGCGTGCTCGAATGCGGCGTTGCCGCGGTCATGCCGGCATCGACAACGTCGTTCCAATCGTCAAGCTCGCCCGTGAGCACGATGCAGCCGTCACTGAGCCTTGCCGTGACCCTTCCCGCGAACTTCTTGTTCAGCTTCCTGTTTAGGCTTTTAATATTCATCCCCAGCACCTTCATATACACGATGTATAGTTTGCCAATATTATACCGCAAATATTTGCTAAGTCAATATACATTAGGTTCAAACTGTTGCACAACAGAATTAAACCTTAACCTTTTGTTCTTGAAAACGATGCAATTACATTGTATATTATAAGGACAAGTTTAAAAAATAGAGGTGTTTATATGAACATCCTGTACCTGATAAATTATGCAGGAAAAGCAGGAACCGAAAAATACGTTCTGAACCTTATGCACATTCTGGCCGGGCAGGGCGAAACATGCCATCTGGCCTACAATGTTCCCGGCCAGCTTTCGGAAACCGTGAGCAGCGAGGGCTTTGCATGCTTCCGGTTTGAGATGAGCACAAAAAAGGCTCTCTCTGCGGCAAAGAAGCTTGCAGGCTATTGCCGCGAGAACAAAATCGACGTTATCCACGCGCAATATCCCATGGAAAACGTCATCGCCATCCTGTCCAAGCTTTTCTACAGCAAGGTAAAGGTCGTGTATACGAGCCATCTTACCATATATCAGAACACGAAATGGAAGATACTCAACCGGCTGTTCACTCCGTTTGACCACCGCATAATCGCCGTGTGCCGTCAGGGCGCGGACATAATGGTCTCAAACGGCGTGAAAAAAGACCGCATTCAGGTGGTTTACAACGGAGTCGAGCCGAAGCGCGAGCGCGTGTATGACCGCAGCTTTGCCCGTGATTTCGGCGTTAATGACGATACCTTCGTCATGTCAATCATGGCGCGCTACGCTCCGGAAAAGGGACTGCCCTTCCTGCTTGCCTCGCTTGCAAAGCTCAGGCGCAAGACCGATAAGCCCTTTGTGTGCTTCATTGCCGGCGACGGCGAGGAGTTTGATGACTTTGCCGTTATGAGCACAAACTCCGGCATGAGCGATCGCGTTATCCAGCTCGGCTTCCGCCGCGATTCGGACAGAATGCTGAAGGCTTCGGATCTTTATCTGAACACGAGCTCGAAAAATGAGGCAATGAGCTTTGCGATACTTGAGGCAATGAACGCCGGTGTTCCGCTTGTCGTAACCGATGTCGGCGGAAACCGCGACCTTGCCGAAACGCATACGGTCTGCGGCAGAGTCCTCAAATTCGGCGACAGCGACGGTTTTTCCGACGCGATGCTTGAGCTTATGGAAAACGACGCTCTGCGCGCAGAGTATTCGGCAAATGCGTTAAAGAAGGTAAGCGAGGAGTTTGACCTGCGCAAGCTGGCACTCGACGTGTTTGAAACATATAAATAATCTTGAAAGGTATTGAAAAAATGATCGACAAAAACGGAAAACTTTTCGGAAAAATCAACATTATCGACCTGCTGATAATCCTTGTCATTATCGCAGCTGCCGTATTTTTCGCAACCAAGGCGTTCACCCCTGCTCAGGAAGCCACGAAAACCGAGACGAGCACAGTCAGGGTTCAGTTTTTCTGCTATAAGGCTCAGGTCGGCGCAGCCGACGCGATAGAGATCGGCGCTCCTGCCTTTGAGGATACGACAAACGTCGATTTCGGCAAGGTAGTTGCCGTTGAAAGCGAGCCGTCGTACACTTACTTTGTTGATGCCGACGGCAATCAGGCCAAGGCCGAGGTAGCATATAACGACGCCGTCACCGTGACGGTCGAGCTTGAGGGCAACCTCACGGAGAAGGGTCTTTACGTCGGCGGCAGGCTATACGGTGTCGGCGCAAGCTTCACCATGCATTTCGGCAAGGCAACCATCTACGCCAGCGTTTCCGGCGTTTCCGAAGCAGCGTAATTATGAGCCTTGATATCAACGCGAAAGGAGGGCGGCTTATTTGCAGTACGGCGCTATATTAAATTATGTTTATAATGCCTGGACTCACAGCGTGTTCTTTGCCATACTCGAAAAGATCTGGAAACCGTTTAAGCGAGCTTACGACGATCTTGCTCCGGTAAAGTGGCTGCGGCGCGGCGACCGCATCCAGGCGGTGTACGAAACTTCGCTGTTTGCGCGCATTATCCGCTTCATCCTTGATCTTATCGAAAAAATTCTATCCGCCATTGCAGGCTTTTTCGCCCCGGCGTGGGAGGGCAGCCTTATTGCAAGGCTTTGCCGCGGCAGCTTTATTCTGAACTTTGAGTTCCTGCTCGGCGCGTTTATATGCCTTATGTTCGTCATGCCGCACGAGAGCTGGAACAATGCATATGCGGTCATTGCCGCCGTGGGCTTCCTTGCGCTGTATCTTATCCTCGTCGGCTGCGGAAAGAGAAAGCTTCTGTATCCCGATAAGCTGGGCTTTCCGTTTGCTTTGTTTGCAATAGCGCTGCTTGTCAGCCTGCTGTTTACGCAAAGCCGCTCCGACAGCATAAGAATACTGTTGTTTTTCATTGCGGCATTTATCTTTACCTACGTCATTGCCGCCGATATAAGCGACGAAAAGCGCCTTGTGAAGCTGCTTGCATTTATCTATGCCACCGTTATCCTCACCTCGCTTTACGCCATTATACAGCGCAAGTTCGGCCTTGTTTACGTCAGCGCATCCTTCACCGATCTCAAGCTCAACACCGGCATTCCCAGCCGAGTTACATCGACGCTCGATAACCCGAACAACTTCTCGGAATTTCTCGTTCTGTTCATGCCGCTGTGCGCGGCGTTTGCCGGAACGCGCAAAAAGCAGCTGAGCTGCGTTGTGCTTCTGATCGGGCTTGCGTTCCCTGCCGTTGCGCTTATCATGACCTACTCCCGCTCGGGCTGGATATCGCTTATGCTTGCAGCCTTTGTTTACATCTGGCTGCGCAACAAAAAGCTAATTCCGCTTTTCATCGCGCTGGCGCTGCTTGCAATACCGCTGTTGCCATCGACGATAATAACAAGGCTCACGAGCATAGTCACAAGCTTTCTCGGAAGCAGCGGGCACATCGACTCCTCCGCGCAGCACCGCTTTGCGCTGTGGCAGGGCGTTGAGTACATGATCCGCGACTACGGCGTAAGCGGCATCGGCCTCGGGCCGGCCGCGTTTGCGTCGCTGTATCCGCTGTATGCTCAGCCGCTTGCGATCGACGGCGCGGCACACACGCAGTCACTGTATCTTGAGCTTATTCTCGAAACCGGAATACTCGGCTTTGTATCGTTCATGTGGCTTGCCCTGCGCAGCATCAAAAACTCCGTTATCGCGCGCAGAGGCTCGAGCACGCTTACAAAGACCGTGCTCATTGCCTGTGCTGCCTCATTTATCGGCATTGCGTTTTCCTGCATCGTGGAATACATCTGGTTCTATCCGAGGGATCTGTTCGCGTATTTCATCCTGCTGGGTGTCTCTTACGCCGCGATAAGCATGGCAGAGAAGGAAAAGCACACAATATAATAAAAACGAAAAAGCCCGACAGGCACTCCTGTCGGGCTTAAACTATTATGCTGACTTACTTTGTGCCGAAGATACGGTCGCCTGCGTCGCCGAGACCGGGAACGATGTAGCCGTGCTCATTGAGATGATCGTCGAGAGCGGCAACATAGATATCGACATCGGGGTGATCTTTCTGCATGCGCTCAACGCCCTCGGGAGCACCGATGATGCACATGAGCTTGATATGCTTCACGCCGTCGTCCTTAAGGAACTGGATCGCTGCGGAAGCCGATCCGCCGGTTGCAAGCATGGGGTCAACAACGATAACGTCTCTCTCATCGATATCGGGCGGCATCTTGAAGTAGTACTTCACAGGCTCGAGAGTTTCAGGATCGCGGAACAGGCCGATGTGGCCGACCTTTACGTTGGGCATCATGCTGACCATACCATCGACCATGCCGAGGCCGGCGCGCAGGATGGGAACGATCGCAAGCTTTTTGCCGGCGATGCGCTTAACGGTTGCCTTTGCAACGGGAGTTTCGATCTCGACATCCTCGAGGGGAAGATCTCTCGTGGCTTCATAGCACATGAGCATCGCTATCTCGGAAACGAGTTCTCTGAATTCCTTGACGGAAGTGCCCTTGTCTCTGAGTATCGACAGCTTGTGAAGGATGAGGGGGTGGTCAAATACGCATACCTTGCTCATTATTTTTCTCCTTTTTAGTCCGCTCCTGGTCGGAGCCTATTTATATACACCGGAAACCCGGTTTCTATACGCTATTTATTCATGCGCTCCTGGCGCTCGCGCTCGGCCTGACTCAGGCGAAGATACACCGGCAGCAGATCATCTGCCGTACCCGGCGTTTTATCAAGTGCGGCCATGCCCACGCCATAGGCGCTTTGATACACGAGGTTTGACGGCGCCATGCGGCAGTCTATGCCGGCGTTTTTCATATAATCGCTTGCAATGAACGCCCCGTCGCCGACGAGAAAGACGTTTTTGCCGCGTATCTCCCCGGCAAGCTCTGAAAGAGCTATCGCCCTGTCGTCACACAGGCGAACAGGCTTTCCGTACTTTATTTCAAACAGCGCGTTATACACCTGACTGCGGCGCGCGTCCATAACCGGGCAGATAATGCCGCCTGCCGGAACGCCGTGCCACGCCATCGCCTCAAGCGTAGAAACGCCGACGCACCTCTTATCGGAAGCCCACGCAAGCCCCTTGACGGTGGAAACACCGATTCTGATCCCCGTGAAGGAACCCGGTCCATGAGCGACGGCGATAAGATCAACGCCGGCAATTGTATTTTCAGTATTTTTGAGCATATCATCCACCATCGGCAGAAGCGTGCGGCTGTGAGTAAGTCCGCTGCACTGACTGTACTGCGCAATAAGCTTTTCATCCTCCATAAGCGCAACTGATGCTGCCTTAGCAGAGGATTCAAGTGCAAGTATCAGCATTTTGCATTTCCCTCCTCAATGGTGATCTTTCTTTCGCTGGCGCCGAGCTTTTCGATACGCAGGACGATCTCGTCGCCAAAAAACGCATCCTCGACCTTTTCGCTCCATTCGACGGCACACACGGCGCCGCGGCGGAGATAATCCTCCCAACCGATGTCGAACAGCTCGTCCGCACTCTCAAGGCGATACATGTCGAAATGGATAAGCTCGCGCTCGCCGATGTATTCGTTTACGATGGTAAACGTGGGGCTGGACACACGGCAGCTAAGCCCCATGCCCTTTGCCATGCCTCGCACGAAGGCGGTTTTTCCGGCTCCGAGGTCGCCGTACATGGCGATAACGGTTCCGTCGGGGAGATCCTTTGCAAACTTTTCGCCTATGCTCTCCGTTTCCGCTTCACTGTGGCTTATATACGTCTGCACTGACCTCACCTCATTTTTAAACTTTTTCTGAATTTGAATTATACCACAAGATACCTCATTGCGTAAAGGGCAATAATATGCTAAAATGTATCGCATCAAGCTGCGATTATTTGTGAAATCGGGCATTTTTGAAGGGCGGCGGCAGCGATTAAAATCGATTCCAGAAAAATTAAAGACTTTTTTAAACGGGCGGATATTTTTCTTCTCGCTGTCTGCATGATATGCACGATCTTCGGCATCGTCATGATCTACAGTATGACAAGCTCCTACGGCTGGGCAAAATACGTCGTCGTTCAGGGCTTTGCAATGTTCCTCGGCATCGGCGCATTCGTCGTATTCACGGTCATCGACCCGGATCTTATTGCCGATAAGTGGGTTTATCTTACGATATTCAACGTTCTGTTCATCGTCGGACTTATCTTCTTCGGCAAGGGCGACGAGGTCGGCTCGCGCGCATGGTATCGTTTTGCCGGTATCGGCGTTCAGCCGTCTGAGATCGTTAAGGTCATATTCATCGTCCTTATCGCAAAACAGATGGCGACATATAAAGAGCAGCGCACGCTCAACAAATTCCCGTCGGTCCTGAAGCTCGGCATTCACTGGGCACTGTATTTCGGCCTTATAACCGTCATCCCCAACGACCTGGGCAGCGCGCTTATATTCCTCGCGATTTTCGTGGTCATGCTCATCTGCGCAGGCATCGCGTGGTACTGGATGGCTGCGGCAGCGGCTGTCGTTGCGGCAATGATCCCTCTGTTCTGGAACTTCTTCCTTGCCGATTATCAGAAAAACCGCATCCTTGCGCCGTACATTCCCGACGTGGTCGATCCCACGGGTCAGGGCATAACGTGGCAGATGAATCTGTGCAAGGACGCTCTCGCCTCCGGCCGCTGGACAGGCGTGGGCTTCGGCGAGGGCAGCTTCTCGCAGAGCAGCTATAACGCAAGGCACACAGACTGTATCTTTGCCTCGATAGGCGAGGAGCTTGGCATGGTCGCCGGCATAATCATCATCGTTCTGCTTAGCATAATCATCATCCGCTGCTGCATCATCGGCGTGCGCTCGGGCAGCCCGTTCGGAATGCTCATCTGCTTCGGTGTTGCAACGGCGCTTGCGTTCCAGACCTTTATTAACATAGGCATGTGCATCGGCATAACGCCGGTTATCGGCATAACGCTTCCGTTTTTCAGCTACGGCGGCTCGTCGATCGTCGCAATGTATGCCGCAGTCGGATTGGTCTCGGGCGTAAAATACCGACCCAAGCCGCGGCAAAACTTCCTGCAATATCAGTAATTTAAATCTCCGACCGCCGGTCGGAGATTTAAGCGTGTCAAAAAAGTCTGTGACTTTTTTGCACGCTTAAAAAACGCCACATTTTTTGCGAAAACAAGTTTTCACAAAAAATCTCGCTACGCTCGTCAAAAAGCCTGATAAATCAGGCGTTTTTGATGGCTATTAATCCAATTTCGAGTGGGGCCTTTGCCCCCTCGAGCTCCCCTGCTGCTCTACTATCTTTCTTTTGCAGCATAGTTTTTCGACAGCCTGAAATCTCCGACCGTCCGGTCGGAGATTTTTTATGTCAGGCCGATGAATTTCATTGCCTTGAAGCTTTGCAGGATCACGCCCTTAAGCTCCTCCTCGCTCTCTTTTTTGCTTCGCTCGACCCAGGTTATCATTATGCCCATCATCGAGGACGCAATTATGGACGCAAGATAATCCAGCGGCGCCGCATCTCCCCATTCGGGCAGTCCGGAGCGCATACGGCTCGTGCAGCGGCGCAGACTTGCGTACAGCATGTCGCCGCGGCCGATGCCTACAACGGCCTCTATCATATCCGCATGGCGAAACCACGTTCTGAACACCGCCTCGCTTATATTCGAGTAATCCGACGCAAAGGCCTCCTCAAACACTCTGTCGCACATCAGGGCAAGCACATCCTCCATGCGGTCAAAGTTGCGGTAAAACGTTGATCGGCTTACGCCGGATATGCGCTGGATATCCGATATCGTTACGCTTTCAAAGCTTTTTTCCTTCAGACAGCGTTTGAGCCCGTCGCAAATAAACTCGACCGAGGCTTTGGCGCGTTTATCTTCCTTGATGTGGTACATTTTCGGCTCCTTTGTATTATTTTGCTGCGGTACTATTGTATCATATTTTGTTTTATGCTACAATCAGCGCATGAAGATTATTTAACAAGGGAGTAATGAACAATGAGCAAAAACGTTATATTCTGCTATTCCGGAAGCGGCAACTGTCTGGACTTTGCAAAGAACGTCGCAAAAGGTCTCGGCGATACGGACATCATCATGATGCGCAAGGCGCCTGTGAAAACCGATGTAAGAGACGCCGAGCGCGTCGGCTTTATCGTCCCCTGCTACGGTGGCGGCCTGCCCGGCGACGTTGAGAGCTTTCTCGGCAGCATCAGGATCTCGCCGGACGCGTACACCTTCGCAGTCGGCCAGTACGCCGGCTATCTCGGCTGCGGCCTGCACAAGATCGACAAGCAGTTCAAGCTCGACCTGTGGACGGGGCTTTCCCATCAGTGCTCATGCATATGGCTGTTCCCCCATCAGCTCATGCTGCCGCCGGTAACGCCCAAGATGGCGCAGAAGCGCAGCGAGCGCATGGCGAAAAGGCTTGTAAAGTCCATTCTCGCGGGCGAAAAGAGCAAGAAAGCTCCCCCGAAAATGGGGCTTAACGCGCTCGAGAGCAAGGTTTGGCCGAAGCTTGCGGTCGGCAAGGCCAAGAAATTTGCCGTCACCGACGCGTGCATCGGCTGCCACCAGTGCGAAAAGCTCTGCCCGAAGGGCAACATCCGCTTTGTTGACGGAAAGCCCACTTTCGGCACAAACTGCATCCAGTGCCTCAGCTGCCTGCAATACTGCCCGAAGGAGGCCATAACGCTGACTGAAAAGAGCGTAAAGCGCGAGCATTACCACAACCCCAACGTCAGCGCCGCCGAGCTTATGGAGAGCATCATTCATATTGATTGATATTTCGCGCCTGCTGTGTTATACTCATATCATCCAATAATTATAGGCGGAGAATGAGACATGGTAACTTTCAAACTTAGAGAAGAAAACGACCAGCAGCTTGTCTACTGGTACTTCCCCCACGGCAACGAGGAAAACGGCCACGGCACGATAGTCATCGACCGCGTCCTCGGCAAGCTTGACGTGACCGAGCTTGCTCCCGATGACAGGCTTGTTCGCCATACGGTTGAAAATCAGAACCGCTGGCGCAAGGCAGTCAACCAGATGCGCAACATCGAGCAGATACCCGAGCTTACCGACGAGGAATGGCCCGAGGCCACCGAGGACAGGATAAGCACCGTTTTTGCCGACCACGCGATCCAGAAGATCGTCGAGGCATACAACAACGGCGAAATACTTGAAGAAGGCGTGGAGACCTGGAACCTTTGATATCGGCAGCAAAACAGCGGAATGCGTGTTAAAAACGCGCGTTCCGCTATTTTTTTAGTTATTTTTCTTATTTTCCTTGACGAACTGGTTATTTAATGCTATTATCACGGTGGAAATAGTCATTAAACAATTTTAATAACTAAGAGAAAGGAAGAAAAGAATGAAAGCAATCTATAACCTCATCAAGAAGATCGTCGGCGACAATGAGCCCAACTCCAAGGACGAATTTGAAGTTCTCGATAAGTTCTTTGAGAATCTGCCCTTCTGATTTAAGAAAAAGCTGTTGCAATAAAATTTAAAGGAGAAACGCCAATGTATATTCCCGGTATTACCGAAATCTATCATCTCGTCACCGCCATAATCCTCGAGGCTGAAAAAAATGCTCAGGATGAGATCGATATTCTTGACAACTTCTTTGGTATGTATGAGCCGTACTAAGCTTTAGAACATGTAAAAGCACCGCGCTGCGGTGCTTTTTGTTAAACGCATTGTACAGGATTTATTTAAAGTGCATAATTGATGGGATTTTAAGTATTTATTATCGTCATTTTCGGCTTTTTTGCACAAATATCGGTTGACATAAGTGATAAGCTATGATAACATAACCGCGGAAATAGTCAGAAAAACTATAAGAAAGGAGAAACACGATGATGAAGATATCTAGCATTTTTTATTTCTTGGCAGATCTGCATGCCAAAACCGGTTGGGATTCCGATGTTGGCGCAGCTTTCAGGAAGATAGGTGACCAGTTCCGGGACGCTGGCTTCTAAACCACTTTGCAAAACCGCACCTTTCGGTGCGGTTTTTCCATTTTCAGACAAATAAAAGCAGGCAGCCGAAAGGCTACCTGCAATATTTTTATTTTGCGTACTCGACGGCTTTTGTCTCGCGCAGGACGTGGACTTTGATCTGGCCGGGGTAGGTCAGCTCTTCCTCGATCTTCTTTGCGATATCGCGAGCCAGGAGCACCATCTGATCCTCGGAAACCTCCTCGGGCTTTACCATTACGCGGATCTCGCGGCCGGCCTGAATTGCATAGCTGCCGGCAATGCCGGGGAAGCTCTTGGATATCTCCTCGAGCTTTTCGAGGCGCTTGACGTAGTTTTCGATATTCTCGCGGCGCGCGCCGGGGCGTGATGCGGAGATGGCGTCGGCGGCCTGAACGATGCAGGCAACGACCGTGCGCGGCTCAACGTCGCCGTGGTGAGCTTCGATAGCGTGGATGACAGCTTCGCTCTCTTTATACTTCTTGCAGATATCAACGCCGATGGAGACATGGCTGCCCTCGACCTCGTGGTCGATAGCCTTGCCGATATCGTGCAGGAGGCCTGCACGCTTTGCGGTGTTTACATCAACGCCCAGCTCTGCGGCAATAAGGCCGGAAATGTGCGAGACCTCGATAGAGTGCTGCAGGACGTTCTGACCGTAGCTCGTGCGGTATTTCATGCGGCCGAGCAGCTTTATGATCTCGGGATTTACGCCGTGGATGTTCGTTTCGAACACCGCGCGCTCGCCTTCGGCCTTGATAGTCGCGTTGACTTCCTTCTGCGCCTTGGCGACCATTTCCTCAATACGTGCCGGATGGATTCTGCCGTCGGCAATGAGCTTTTCAAGCGCGAGACGCGCCACCTCGCGGCGGACGGGGTCAAAGCTCGATACTGTGATAGCCTCGGGCGTATCGTCGATAATAAGATCGCAGCCCGTGAGAGTTTCGATGCTGCGGATGTTGCGGCCTTCGCGGCCGATGATGCGTCCCTTCATCTCGTCGTTGGGGAGTGGTACGACGGATACTGTGACTTCGCTTGCGTGGTCTGCCGCACAGCGCTGGATAGCCGTTACGATTATCTCGCGTGCGCGTTCCTCGGCCTCGTCCTTGTACTGGGCCTCGATCTCCTTGACCTTGACGGCCATTTCGTGCGTAACTTCGTCCTTAAGGGCATTGATGAGGTATGCCTTTGCCTCATCGACCGTGTATCCCGATACCTTTTCGAGCATTTCGAGCTGGCTCTTCTTGATAAGAGCTATCTCCTGCTGCTGCGCTTCGACATCGGCTATCTTGCGTGCAAGAGTTTCATTCTTGCGCTCAAGGGAATCGGTCTTGCGGTCAAGGTTTTCTTCCTTTTGCTGAAGTCTTCTCTCCTGCTTTTGCAGGTCGGCACGGCGTGCCTTTTCCTCGCGCTCGAACTCCGAGCGACTTTTGTGTATTTCTTCCTTTGCCTCGACGAGAGCTTCACGTTTTTTGCTCTCGGCGCTCTTTATGGCGTCATTGATTATTCTTTTTGCTTCATCTTCTGCACTGGATATCTCACGCTCGGCGACTTTTTTGCGGTAAGTCATGCCGAGGACAAATCCTATAACACAAAAAGCAACGATAAGAACGATTGCTAACCATAAGTTCATAGAAAGTAAACACACCTCCATTCTTTAAGAATTTTGCGGTGGTTTTCAGTTGAAGGGATCTCCCTTCGGTAAAATTGCCGTGTAATTTAAGGGTAAGACGGAGCATCAAGCGCTTCCCGTCCGTAAAATTGAAACTAATATTTTCGCAAAGACGCCTCCCCGGGCGTCTTATGACAGCCGCACCGATTCTAATTCCCCAAATGGGTGCAGTAGTCTAAAATATTATCCGATTAATTGTATCTCCAAAACCGCATTATGTCAAGCACGAACAAAAAATATATGAATTTTTTAAAACACCTGCCGCGCACGGTGGACAAGCGGCGTACAATTTAATATAATTAACTATTATTTGAATTGGAGGCTCAACGTGCAGCTGACATACGTTTTTCCGATACTCATTTTGCTTTTCATAGGACTTTTCTTCTTTGGCTGCCCATCCCCCGCCTCGGCGGTGATCGAAAATGCGCCGAAAAGCGCCTTCCGCCGACGCGATACGATAGCGCTCGGAATAATAACCGCGCTCTACACCGTGACGGCATTTATCGGCCTCGGCGATACCGACGCGCCGCAGTCGTTCCACGATTTTCGCAGCGGCGAGAGCGTAACAGTCGATCTCGGCGAGGTACGCAGCATCGACGGCATAATGCTCTATTCCGGTCTGAACGCAGGAAGCTACCGCCTTGAGCTGTCGGACGACGGCAATAGTTTCTCCGACACCGGCAGCTTTGAGCAAAACTATGTTGCTCTGTTCAAGTGGAACGACTTTGAGCTTGACGCATCGCAGGAACTCAGCGCGCGCTATATCCGCCTGACGGCATCGGGCGATGTTCGCCTCGGCGAGCTTGCCGTTCGCAGCGGCGGCGAGCTTTTCGGCCAATGCGCCGACGCGCCGGAACTTTTCGACGAGCAGAACACCGTGCCCGAATATCAGAGCTATTTAAACAGCACATATTTTGACGAGATATACCACGCGCGCACAGCGTACGAGAACATCGAGGGCGTGTATCCGTACGAGGTCTCACATCCTCCGCTGGGCAAACTCATCATCGCCATCGGCATTGAGCTTTTCGGCATGACTCCATTCGGCTGGCGTTTTTCCGGGGTCCTGTTCGGTGTTCTGATGCTGCCGGTGCTGTACGCACTTCTAAAGCGCATGTTCGGCTCGACGGATATCTGCGCCTGTGCAACGGCGATCTTTGCCTTTGACTTCATGCACTTTGCGCAGACGCGCCTTGCCACGATCGACACCTACGCCGTGTTTTTCATCCTGCTCATGTATCTTTTCATGTATATGTACATCACCGGCGGCAGAAAACACGACCTTGCGCTTTCGGGACTGTTTTTCGGCATAGGCGCCGCGTGCAAATGGACCTGTTTTTATGCCGGAGCCGGACTTGCGGTCATATGGCTCATCCACTGGCTGCGCAATTTTGAGGTGAAGGCGTTTTTCAAAAACTGTGCGTTCTGCGTCGTGTTCTTCATTATCATCCCTGCTGCGATATACTACATGAGCTATTACCCCTACGGCCGGGCAAGCGGAATGCACGGAGTCGGCATGTATTTCACCTCCGACTACGCAAACCTCGTTCTGGACAATCAGAAGTTTATGTTCAGCTACCACTCCGGCGTCCACACCGAGCACCCCTACTCCTCTCGCTGGTGGCAGTGGGTGATAGACGAGCGGCCGATACTGTACTACCTCAAGTATTTTGAGGACGGCACGCGCTCGTCCTTTGGCGCTTTTTTAAATCCCGTGCTATGCTGGGCAGGGCTTATTGCGATGGCGATGTGCGCCGTGTTCGCGATAAAGCGGCGCGACGATGTTTCGCTGTTTATCGTCATCGGATATCTCGCGCAGCTCCTGCCATGGGTGTTCATAACGCGCACAACGTTTGAGTATCACTACTTTCCCTCGTCGGTGTTCCTCGTGCTTGCGATCGCGCGTATGTTCCGGCTAATGAAAGATAACACAAAGGGCTGGAAATTCAACGTCTACGGGCTGACGGGGCTTGCCTGCGCACTGTTTGTCGTCTTTTACCCGGTTCTGTCCGGCGCAAGAGTCAACGCCCAGCTGGCATCAAATCTGCTCAAATGGCTGCCGAGCTGGCCGTTTTGATAAATTTGCTTGTAATTATCGCTTTTTAGTGAGATAATAAAATGTAATATTTATTTGGAGGATCACAAAGATATGATCGCATTAGGTTCCGACCACGGCGGCTGGGCGCTCAAGCAGGAGGTCATGAAGCATCTCGACGCGCGCGGCCTTGAATACAAAGACTACGGCACTTACTCCGAGGATAGCTGCGACTATCCTGTTTACGGCAAGGCGGTCGCCCATGCGGTAGCAGACGGCGAGTGCGAAAAGGGCATCATAATCTGCGGCACCGGCATCGGCATTTCCATCACGGCAAACAAGGTCAAGGGCATCCGCGCAGCCCTCTGCGGCGACTGCTTCTCGGCCGAGATGACAAGGCTGCACAACGACGCGAACATCCTCGCAATGGGTGCAAGAGTCGTCGGCCCCGGTCTTGCGCTTAAGATCGTTGACACTTTCCTTGACACTCCTTTCTCCGGCGACGAGAGACACGTCCGCCGCATCAAGCAGATTGAGGACTGATTTAATTGGCAAACAACTCTGAATTTTACCGCGGAAAACGCAAGAAAACCGCCCCGGCGCTGATAGCCACGATAATCATTCTGGCCGTCATTGCCTTTGCGGTAATGCTGTTCTACGGACTGCAAAAATATATAGTGGTGACAAACAGCGGCCTGCATCTTGAGATACCGTTTCTCCAGGATGACAGCGCAAAGCCCGTCCAGAGCGACGACGGCGAGGTCGTGCAGCAGAGCTTCGAGCCTGTCAACGCACAGCTTGAGATCGGTCAGGCCGATTATTCAAACATAAAGGCCGTCGCCGGCGAAAATCTTGATGCCGTCAAGCTCGTGTATGTCCCTGCGTCCTCGGTGACAGCCTCGGGCGTTGAGTCGTATCTATCCAAGTCTCCTGATGCTACCGGCGTTCTGCTCGACGTGAAAACCGTCACCGGAATGCTCGTCTGGGATTCGCAGGCCGATATCGCCAAGGGCTACGGCACGGCAGGCACGGTCGATCTTAAGTCCATCGTGTCCTCCTTGAAGGAGCAGGATAAGTATGTTGCCGTGCGCATGTGCTGCTTTGTCGATAACACGCTCGTTTCGCGATACACGCAGCTTGCGCTGAAAACGACCGCAGGGCAGGCTTACTCCGACTCAAACGGCGCATGGCTCGACCCGACGAACGCGACCGTAAAGAGCTACATTCTCTCGCTTTGCAGCGAGCTTTCGAAAATGGGCGTTGATGAGATCGTCCTTTTGGGCATGCGTCTGCCGGAGGCAAGCGGCCTTGAATTTGCGTTTTCCTCAAGCGCAGCTGTAAAGCCCACGCCTGTCACCGCCGTGTCCGGCTTCGGCATAAGCGTGACGCGCGCAATGCGCTCGTCCTCGACTAAGATGTCGGTGCAGCTTACGAGCAGCGCAGCCCTGCAAAACGGCTCGGACGAAGTCACCGGCCAGAGCGCCGACATTCTGCTCAAGGTATTCGACCGCGTCTACTGCTCGGCCGAAAGCGCCTCCGCCGCCGACACCGTAACAAAGGGCGCAAATTACGTCAAGCTCGGCGAAGCCAAAATGCGCATCGTTCCGATGTGCTCCGGCCAGGCCCCCACTACCGACTGCTGGGTCCTGATGGAGTGATACGCAAAATTATAACCGACCGCATTTGCGGCCGGTTATTTTTTTGTTCCCGAAAAAAATAACGGCCGCGCAGGGAAGCTGCGTGGCCGTTAAGCATGCTTTATTTACTTAAATTGTGCGATTATTACTGCTCGTCCTTGATAGCAGCCTGTGCTGCAAGCAATACATAGCGCCAACTATTTCATATCCACACGCTCACATTCAAGTCCACCCACTTGTAGACTCTCCTGCGGGTTGAAAAGCTGTAAATGTACTTCTTTGCATCGGCGATAGTCAGTGTAAAGGAACCGATTTTGATGTGGTCGTCAGGGTCAAATTCGCCTTCCGCCTTGTTTCCGGTTCTCAGATACCAGCGGAACTCATCCTTTGACACCCAAATGCGCTCAATAAACGCCTCCACAATGCTTTCGGGGATAACTGAGTAGTCAAATCCGGTGTACTCCTTCAAACGCTTACGCAGCTCCAAGAGCTTAGCGGAATAGTCCTCGTTGCTTGTCGGCTCCTTCTCAGGCTGTAAGCCTTTGATTTCTTCCGTGAGCTTTGCAACACGATCCTCGATTTCCTGCTTCTTTGAGCGAAACATTTCCTTATCAATATCACCCTCGGCTCTCATCTCGATCAGGTTCGTCCGCTTATTCATCAGCTTCTCGATTTCTCCTTGCTTGCGCTGGATAACATCCGTATTGTCCGGCAGTTCCTTCTGATCGGCAATGTGCTTTTCGAGCATCGCATAGGACAAGTCCATCACTTTGTCGGCGTTTTCGATGTACCGGTCAAAGACCTGCTCCGCCATCATTTCCAGCTTCCAGCCCTGAATATAGGGTGATTCACACGAATGCTCAATGGAGATGCCTTTGTTCAGGCGTTTGGCGACGCTCCCACGGTTTACAGATGTGTAACACTGGTAATCAACGCCGTCTGTCCGTCCGTCACGGGAATGAAACCGCAAGTTGAACTTGTTTCCGCACTGGCAAATCATCAGCCGTCCAAAAGCAGTGGTATGCTGCATTCTTCCGACTCTGCGTTTTCCTTTGTTATGGTTTTTCATAGCCGCCGACTTGGCATTCATCAGTTTCTGTACTTGCTCATACTCCTCAACGGTTACGATTGGTTCGTGTGTACCTTGAACCTGAATATACTCCAAATCACCGTAATTCTTGATTTTCTTCTGCTTCAGGAAATCAGGCGTATATTCCTTGTGGTAGGTTATGATGCCGCAGTAAAAGGAATTGCGAAGCATTTTCGCAATGTACGATGAGAACCACCGCTCCTTTCCCATTGCCGTCAGCCGTCCCGCTTTTTCAAGCTCATACTGGATGGCTGTTACCCCCATTCCACTCAGGTACATATCATAAATCATCCGCACCGTCTTTGCCTGTTCGGGGTTGATGACCATCTCCTTGCCGACACGGTCGTATCCGAGGATATTCCCGTTACCATAAAACACGCCGTTTTGCATAGAGGTCTGCTGTCCGGCTTTCACTCGTATGGATGTCTTGCGGCTCTCGTCCTGTGCAAGCGTTGCCATTATCGTCAGCCGCAGTTCACCGTCGCCATCAAAGGTTTTGATGTTATCGTTGATGAAAAAAACCTCAACGCCGTACTCCTTCAGCAGGCGTGTATATTGAAGCGTATCTACTGTGTTTCGGGCAAAGCGGGATACCTCACGGGTGATAATCATATTGAACTTCCGTTGCCGGGCATCCTCTATCATCTGCATAAAATGCGGACGCTTTTCAGCGGATGTTCCCGTAATACCCTCATCAATATACTGTGCGGTCAGAGTCCAGTCAGGTCTTGCCGCCAAAATGGGTTTATACCAGTCTAACTGGTTGCCGAGAGCTGAAAGCTGTGCTTCGTGTTCCGTCGATACACGAGCGTATATAGCAACATCTCTCTTTTGGAAATCAGAATTTAATCCATACATTACTTATCCTCACCTTCCTGCTTTTCTTTTTTGTAACAGGTGAAATCGGCAATGCAGACATCATCCTTGTATTCCTGAAGGATGTTCCTAAATACATAGCCGGGAATTTCGCCGTCAAGATAAAGCTGCTCAATGAGTTTCAGTGCACCGAAAATATTGTTTTCTTTATCTGCCTTAATCATATTCATTTTCGGACACCTCCTCAACGATGCGATTTTGGCAATCGCACATTCGAGGGCTTCTTCCAAATCGAATAGTCAAAGCCACGGTATTGGCTACACACATCGCAAAGCTCCCGCACCGTTTGAATGGGATTGGAGCGTTCAACCCAATAGGCAGGATCGTTGAAGTAGACATCCGCACATCTGCGGCACAGGCACAGCTCCATATACGGAGGGCGTTTTTTGAAATCAGTCATTTCCCAGCCCTCCATTCTCCGCAACAAATTGGCGGATTCGCTTTTGTATGCGGGAGAGTCTAAGCGAAACCGCCGCAACAGAGGTGTGGTATATCCGATCTGCTACTTCTGAAAGCGTGTATCCATCCCGATACAGCAGCGTCAGAAGTTCCTTCTGATTTGTGTTAAGTTTGCAAATCGCACAATATAGAGCATTATTCTCGATTTCGTCGATCCAGCCGTACCGATTGCACTCGCTCATATCCATCGTGCATGTCATCGAAAGCAGGAACTTTTTGTGCAGTGCGTTTCTGCTTTCCTCACCGTCGCTTTCAAGCTCCTCAATGGACTGAATGTGAATTGCGTAAATGCGGTTATTTCGGTATTCCTGCAAATCTTGCAGGTACATCGCCTGTATCTGCTCCTCATTCATTCCATATTTATGGTATTCATTTGCCTGAGCTCTTTGCTTTTGCTCAAACCTTCTTCTTTCGTGGCCGTCATTCCAGCTCATAGTAAAATCTCCTTTGAATTTTGATTTTCTAAAGTCAAAATTCAGGAGTCTATGGGTATTCAGCTATGTAGCAAAGCCATCGGCACAACATAAAAGAGCTCCTCTCAGATTTCTCTGCCAGAAGCTCTTTTATGTTTTCCTGCCGAAAAAGCCGCCGGCAAGACAGACTTAGCTTTTTGCTATCTGCCTTGTCGGCGGCTCATATTAGCGCGGAATTAATAGTTACCAACCGAAGTAGTCAAAGCGTGGGTCTAATCAGGAGATACACATCTCCATTTTAGCTAAACCTTACCGTCGCTACGCTATATTCAGTTTTTCACAAATACACAGCTCTTATCATCTCAAGCTGCATACTAAGTAAATATCTTTCTTCTCACCTCTTATATGTCAATCCCATCGCCTTTGGGGACATTTATTTTTAAAATTTTTTATCTTGCTATTATTACAAATTTATTTAAAAAATTTATTTAAATATGCTACATTAATAGTGTTCATGTACTGGCACATACTTACTGACAGCACCTCTTTACGTTCTACCAAGATGATTCTCTAATGTGGGCATTTACACTTTCGCAGAATCAATCCCCCTTGCCGGAGGATTATCCTACGGCAAGGGGGATTCTATATATTGTCAAGTATTTCTAATCCAGTTCACACATAAATTGCAGTAGAATTTTCTGAACAATCCGCACACAGTATGTTGGAATGTCGCGGCTAGTTGTTAGCTTATGTTTCCATGTTCATTACATAGTTTATTGCTGGCATACTGTGCTCAAACATAGGGATTCCCAATGAGGTGCATTTTTTATGCAGAGCCGCTAGTTCTTTTTCTACATTTACAAATTTTATCTCACATTCTATGGCTCCCTGCAGATATTCTTGATTCTCTTTATACGAAAAATCAGACTCTTTCATCCCCAACCGGCTGAGTATACTATCATTTACACCTAATCCACTTGATACTACACACGAAACATCATTAGAAGTAGCTTCGATAAGTTTCTCACACTCAGCCACGGGAATCACTTCACTTGGGAATACCGGGCGTAGCATGGGACGAAGTTAATTTTCAAAAAGTACCTGAGCAGTCTTGTGGCTAACCTGTCCACAAGCATAAAGCCCATACCTTCAACTTCGACACAAATTATGTCGAAGTGATTTTCGTTTTTCTGTTTCCTTTATTTTTAACTTTGTGCCAAGTTGGGATGAAGTTGTATCCAACCATTGGCACTTTTGTTACTTGTGGGCGCATTGCCCACAGGACTTCCCGACAAATTGTTGGGAAGTGGATTGCCATACATCACATAAATAATCATGGGAAACTTCTCCCATGTTTTCATTTTTTCGTTTATGGAAAATTGAACTTCTATGCAAATTGCGCAGAAGTCAGTAAGTAAAAGTATTCAGAATGAATGCGCAGCCGACACCACAGGTGGCGTTCAAAAGGGATTGGGGATGCTTCCCCAACAAGCAATTTACGAAGATTGACCCAGAGGGGAAATCAAGAAAATGAGTAAACCTGTACAGGTTTGCACTGCTTGCCAATTTGTAACGCTCATAATATATGGGCAAAATTATTCCCAAGTTGGGAATAAAAAGCCGGTACACCTCCACCCGAATTGGGCGGAAGTTCCGAATTCGACTTCTGCCCAATTTGAGCAGAAGTTAATCCGCACTTGTACCCAAGTTGGGCACAAGTCACATTGTGCGAAGAAAACTGGCAAGCAGGGCAAAGTTATAGCACTTTGCTCATTTTTGTATTTTCTCCTTCGGCTCAATTTGCAAAATAGCTTGTCAGGGAAATCTCCCTGGTACCCATCGACATCAAATGCAACTGGTTCAAAAGGTCCGGAAACAACTTGGCAAGCAGGGGAAAGCGGTACCACTTTCCTCATTTTTGAAAAATCGTCCTTCGGTCATTTTCTAAAAATGGCTTGCCGGTGAAGCATCCCCGGAACCCTTTGACACCAATTTCATTGATGGCTACTCGTTCATTCTGAACGCTTTTCTTATCATTATTTTATAGAAAATTCAGAAAAAGCAATCAGTGCGCTTTGTATAATGAGATTTCTATTAGCCTATGTAATCTGCAACTCCCCAGAAAAATGTTAGGGTGTTGCAGACAAGTTTAATACAAAAATACACCATGCAAATTACAGAGAATATAGCTGCTTTAGCAAATTGGCATCTCGTCTGGAATCTCTAACTTCCAATCTCCCCAATACACTTTTTTCTGTTTCCGGGCTCCAATAGATTTTTAGATTTTCTTTTGCACGAGTGATTGCAGTATAGAAAATATTGTGTGTAATGCGTTCCTCTGTTTCGTTAGTGATTACAATTTTCACAGAACGATATTCCAAACCTTGAGCTTTATGGATAGATACCGCATAAGCAACCTGAAATGGAACGACCGTGTCAGAATAATCATCATCTTCATCTGTGCTTCTATATTTATCGACGCTGAATTTGATTATAGAATTTCCGCTTTCAGATACATCCATCAATTCAAAATCATATCCCCACGCATCCAATTCATTGATCGCACAATCCAATTCGATTTCGAACCAAATTTTCAGTTCCTCTGTGGTAATACCTACAATACGCCCCTTCGAATTGTTGTGAATCAATGGAGAGAAGCGGTCTGATTCATTAAACAATACGGGATCGCCAACTTTATACAAACCGATGCCCCACTGAATTGCCGGACTCGGATTACTGTTCTGTAAGAAGCGATTGATGTTGTTAATTCCGTACAATCCGTCGTAATTCAAGCAGAGAATAATTTCATCCTCCTCTGCATGGGAGAAAATTGATTCATCCAAACGGACGGAATATTTGCTCTTAACCATAGGCTCCAAAATTGCAATGTCCAGATTACGAACTCTTTCCCAAACAGTCAGAAGGTTTCTATTTTGTGTTCTATATGGATGCGTTAGTTCAAAGATAGAGTCTTTGGAAATGAAATTGCGTGCAATATCAAACCAGTTTCCAAAATAGATTGATTCAATCTGATAAACATCTCCGACAAGAACCAAAAGCTTGAACGTAGCCTTTTCTAACACTTTTCGCATATCAGAATTACTCACCGTACTGCACTCATCAATAATAAGAACATCACATTCTGTGTGCTGATTCTTTTCGGAAATAAAGCTTGCGATTGTATTAAACTCTCTGTTGCTGGCGGTTACTTTCCTGCGCATATTGTCTACTGCTGGATGCGTATTCGCCAAATACAGCTTTTTCTGGTTGGAAAAGAAGTTCGAAATATGATTGATTAGCGTGGATTTCCCCGTTCCTGCTGAACCATAAATAAGCGCAACTTGCGATTTTGCAAACATATTTCGCAATGCTTCTCTTTTCTCTGGAGAATCAATAGAATATGAGCCTTTGTTCATCCAAGAATCAACAGAGCCAGTATATTGTGCAATTCCGCTTGTCGTCAGATCTCGTAATTTTTGAATTATGAATGCGCTATCATCCGCATATCCTTTGATGTACACAAAATCATGAAAAGTCATCAGCTTTCTGTGTTCGTGTTTGGGAAGATATAGCTTGCGATTGTATGTACTAATCAACGCATCAATATTATCAAAACCTACTATATCCTTTTTGGCTGTGAACAACATTCCTTCTATTTCTGTGTTATTTTGGATTTGGCGTGCGAACAGCTCATGTTCTCTATCTTTTTCCGATAGGCAGTCCAGCAAATCATATATGCGTGGGTTGTGGTTTCTCAATGACGTACAAAACGGCATTTTATCAAATGGAATACATCCATAACTTAAATTTAGCCCCGACAACAGCGGGCAGCCATCATTCCAACGTTGCCACTTGATAATTCTGTTATTCAAATGGTACAGTAGATATTTAAGAATGTTGCATCCAGGCTTGTTGGATAAGATTAGCTCCCTACACTGATCAAGTACATCGAAGATATGAGACGTTCTTGTCTGACTCGTAATCTGATTTTTCACAAAACTATAATACTGTTCCGAGCATACAACCAGCTCTGATAGCGGCATTTTTATTTCCGTTAGAAACCGCATCAATTCGGTATACTCTTTTGTCCCAGCATTGATTTTAGAATGATCTCCGATAATATCTGCAAAGTTATCTAATTCACAGGGGCGTATTGATACATTCCAGCCGTCGATAACTTGGATGGTCATATCTTTTCCTAAAACATTGATCGAATCATTACGAATCGACAGTTTCACCGCATAGTTACTTAGTATTTCATAACGTGAAAAGGCGATTACTCGGTCGAATTTGCTCATTTTACTGTTCGCCGCAGTAAATGTAACTTCATAGTATATTCGCTGATTCACAAAGAATGGCTTAATTTTTTGGATATAGTATCTATCTGAGTATGTGCTTGTTGAACATCCTGGGCTTGGATAACAAATCTTTTCTACAATTTTCTCATGATACTCTGACAGTTCTGTATCCGTATCCAAGGGAAAATCCTCAATATTATCCAGAACATGAAGCCCATATGTATCATTAAGAAAGATTTTTATTTTCAGAAGATACTCATAATACTTCAGCATTAGTCTCTCAGAACCATTTTCATCTAAAGTATAATGAGACACCGACTTTTGAAGAAGCTCATGAAATTGGTGTAAAAAACGGAGGTCTCCTCTTGTTTGCAAATGCTTCAACGCTTCAACATTTAGAGCATAATTATTGGGATCGAGGTCTGAGCCGCCAGCATATACTTTATCTGCAATATATTCAACAAAATTGCGTAATTGAGCCAAAATATTCTGGCTCAATAACCCACGTTCTGAGTCATCAAATCTACTGATATTTTTACAGATCACTTTGTCGGTAGCCAGTATTGCACTGTCGATTTGCATCATATTTTTTCCTCCAATCAAACGAATTATATAAGCAAAGCAAGCAATGTTTATCAACAAATTGCTTGCTTTGCAAAGTGACTATTTTTCAGGTTCCAATATACCAAGCTTACCTTCGCTCAAGAGCACATGCCTATTCAATCTGAACTCAGTAATGCCACGAATGCTTAGATTATCAAAATCAACATAGAACTCACGGGAAAGGAAGTTTACAGCTGCCCCGTTCCACACTAACAACAGTAATGCCCCCAGTGATATGGTCTGTATCTTGAGGTCCAAGACCCGGTGTATATCTTTTATTACCTGGAAATATCCTTGACGTTTGTTTGGGAAAGAAAGGCACACAACAAGTGCTGCGTTATCCTTTTTGCCCAAATTATTTCTGGAATGCATAACAGCTATGTCATCCAAAATACCTCTGGATGCCTCCAAAGTGTCCCTACCAAATTCGATTTCAACTACACCGCTGCACTTAGGCTTAATTTTACTGGAATAGACAGCATCCATTCTCGTATAAATATCGCCGGCTCTGCTGATAGCACATTCATGATTTAAGGCAATAATCAGATTTCTAACCAATACATTAGGAACCATTGAACGCCCATCATAGTGAGAAATTTTTTCGTAAATTTCTTCCATAATGCGGTCGCTTTCCTTTTGAAATTGGTGGTTCCAATAGATTTTGTCCACTTCCTGAACAAAATACTTATGCTTTACAAGATTCTCGTAATTGATGGGCAGATCAATGTAATCGTCTGACTCCGGAGCGGAAACTTTCATTTTATTATCCGCCTTAAAAATAGCACCTACAGGACAACGAGCAGCACATAGACCACAGCCGATGCATTTGCCATTCTCTATTTCAGGCAGTTCTTTTTCAAAGTTCCATTTAATCGCATCAACAGGGCACACATTTAGATTTCGCTCATACGGAAAATCACTAAAAGAGCCACAGCTGATTTCAGCATCAATATACCTTATACAGCGCTGATCGGAGCATCTAAGACACGCTGCTGTTATCCATTTTTCGTTACACCATAGCTTTGCAGGCTCATTATAATTTTGCTCAATATCTCGAACATTGGAATCACGCAAAGCAGAGATAACGGTGCGCTGTTTTGCTTTAGTTAAAAGTGGCATTTGCAAATCCCTCCAATCGGTTTAGTTCAGAAATATCAAAGGTTTTTTTATCATACACAATGGTAACAGCTATTGTAAGCAGTGTTTTCAAGTCTATAATGCCGATATTGTAACCAAACGCAGTCTTGAAATCACTCATAAGATTGGTAACCTCAGCTCTGTCATTTGGTAGGTAATATCCAACCGCTAAAGAAGTTGTCTCTGGCAAAGTAGGATGCGTCCCTCTTGATAAAAGAATCACTTTATTTTCGAGCGCTTGGCGGATTGCTTTTAAAGAAAGATGCTGCTCCTCAGTAGGAGACTTGATTTCAATAGGAATACTTTCCTCCGAATCGACAATGATTGCATCCCAACGAGCACCGTTATCGCCAGGTCTGGATGCCTGACAATCCAAGCCCATTACTCGAAACAGCATTGCTACAAGTGGATAAAATTTTGTCTGTGTATCCGTTATGCTGTCGTCAAAGATTTTATCAATAATATCCTTCTTTCGTTCACCGACACTCTTTGCATCCAATACTTGCTGGACAAAGCTATTTACTTCCACATCAGAAGTGGAATGTGCGCCATTGGCAGAAATTGTCAAGCATATATTATTGACATTCGCATCTGTTCGTTTTATGTCTGGCAATACATCTGTATGAGTCTGTGTGCCTGCAATTTCTCTATGAATCCCCAACGCTTCATCCACAACAGAACGGTGCAGCGTTTGGTAAGGAGAAAAAAGGAGTTCCTTTCCATTAAGAACATCAGCACACACAACTTGATCTTGCCGCATTGTTTCTTGAACGGGTGAAGTATCATAGCCTGCACGCAAAAGCATTGAATACACCCCCAAACGAATCAATGAATTGCGAGTGTGTTCTGGATATCTGTAATACTCATCCATACGCAAATCTTTTACCTCACGAAGGCTGTTAGCCAAATCAGCACCATGCTGTGTTAAGCAAAGGCATTCCAGGGATTTAGGTGGATACAGTTTTCGTGTACGCTGGCTTTCAACCCATCCACACGTTTTCATAAATGCGATTGGTAAGCGTGTTGAGTTATCCGGAAGTGTCGGTTTTACACCTAAATCGTCACATAATGCTTGATAAGCATCTTGATAGCGCCCATAAGAACCTCTCAGTTTCTTTAAATAAGTGATCATTCTGTTGTACTGTGACTTATCTAAATCATCAATAGACATAGGCCCAAGGCATAGCTCATGCTTATACATAATCCCGCCTAAATCCTGCAATGAGAACAATGTAGCCTTGAAGAAACGAACCTTTTCGTCGTATTTGACATCCATTATTTCTTGGGGATTGTTGATTCCCAGTACGCACTGCTCATATAGTGGTAACACATCATCTGCCAAAGCTGCATGTTCACCAATGTAGGTAAACACCAGTGGATACGAATTGTCTCCAGCAGAAGTAACCCATCCCAACAAACGAAACACTTCTGCATACATTTTAGCGTTCATTTTGGTGGAATTAAGGCTATCATTTTCGGTATTACTCAAAGCCAATGCTGCATCTCCGGCATAACCATACGCAGTCATCAGCTTCGTTTTGGCGATAGTTGCAGCCATATCATCTAAATCGAAACTCGGTGCATCTTTGTACTCTTTGTATAACTCTCTAAACACCTGCACCTGAGTAGTATATTGAGTTCCTGGATTTCTGAATCTAATCATAATTTATTCCTCCATCAGAAGCAGATTTCATTGTTAATATTTAATTATACAACAAAAAAGGCCATCTCTCAAGATGACCTTTTTGCATAAATCGACTAAATTTGAAATTCTGAAATTATTTTTCTATATCGGCAATTCTCTGTTCAGCAATATCACACCACTGCTGTTCAAGTTCTATACCAAGCCATTTTATGTGATGTCCTTCAGCATTAAGCTTCTCGCAGCATACTCCCAATGTACCAGAACCGTGAAACGGATCCAAAATCGTTCCATTATAGTGTCCTTCACCATCTTTCGGACAAAATGCCTTAATCAGTTCCATGATGAGTGATTCAGGCTTTTGAGTTGGATGTGGTGTTTTTTCTTTTTCAAAGCGTTTTCCTGCCAATGTTGGAAAATCCCATACATCTCCACGCATTGCACCTTTAGGATTCGGCTGCCATATTTTTGTAGTACCATCGGCAGCTTTGTATTTCACAGGGGATTTCAACCGTTCTGTGCTTTTATATGGCATACGAACATCATCCACATTGTACGTCCATTTTTTCGGATTGTTTGAAAACCACAAGAATGGCTCGTAGTGGGTAGCGGGTTCCTTCTTTGAACGAGAAAATCCGTTTTCATAATGCCAAATATTCATTCTACGATAATGCAAGCCTGCATTGTACATAGCAACTTGAACAAAGCCAATATAATCGTGGATACAAAACCAAAGTACGCTTCCTTGGGGCTCAAGTAGCTTTTTGATTTTAGCCATTCGTTCGGCTGTTATAGCGATAAATTCATCCAAAGGTAGGCAATCGCTTTTGTTGCCGAAATCCTTATTGATATTGTATGGCGGATCTGTAAGGATTAAGTCAAAATGAACACCTTCATCAATAAGCTGGTCGAGAAGAACGTCTGAATTACCGCAAACAACACCCGTTAGATTACTTGTAATCATTTCTTCTCCTTTCTAAAAATCAAGACATATTGGTGATGTATATTTTCTACATAAGCAAAAGGATAACCATACGGCAACAGACTTTTGTGGTTCTGAAGCAATATTTTTGTTCCTTGGAGTTTTAATATACCGCCACCAGGAATACCAGCCTTATTTAATTCATGAATCAAATCACTATGAAAACTTATGTATTCCGATTTATCTCTAAAATCAGAAACCACGATTGCCATGTACTTTCCATATTTAAGGGTTCTGGCACACTGGAGGAACACTTTATTAACCAGAATTTCCAGAAACTCATCATAGTTTTCAACATTTCCTAAATCTTTTTCGCTTTCCGAATATTTTGTTTCAAGATTATTTGCAACACGATTCTTTTTAACCTTCTGATCTTGTTTGTTCAGAATTCCCCAATATGGAGGACTTGTAACCATAAAATCCATTGACTCAGAAGCAATCTTCAAAAGTTCTTCGCATGAGTCGCCATTTATAAAGTGATGTTTTTTGCTACTTCCTTCACCAACCTCGGACTCCAGTCTCTTAATTGACAATTCATGCCATACAGGAGAAAGTTCAATACTTGTACAAATTCTACCGTTTACTTCGCAAGCTTTGGCTGTAGAACCTACTCCGCCAAAGGGATCAAGAACATTCATTCCTTGCTTGGTAAAAAAGTTCACTAATTGTCCTATATCTTGGAATGAATAGGGAGCCGGGTGAAGTTTTTCAATTTGTGCTTCCGGATGATTTGCACCAAGACCTTTTTGGTAAAAGAAACTCTTGGTCTGAGGAAGCCAATCTTTTCCGGTCAAATCGTTTAAGTTGTTTCTTGCATCAACCACGCCATTTACAAGTTCTTGATAAGTATCAGTTTCCATAAATGTTTCGATTTCACCTATCTGATAATACTTTTTCCCGCCTTCATGTATAACGGTAAGTAAGCCTTCTTTTACTACTTTTTCAAAGGAATGTCTGGATAGCTCCAGCAACTGCATCGCTTTGTTTCCGCTTATTAGTGCGGTATGTTGTAAATCTGTCATAGACAGAATATTAGTTTCTGCGTTCATAATTATTTCTCCATCACTATTGTCCCTGTTATCTTAGAAGTACAAACTTTTCTAAAGTCAGGGGAAATATATTCTACAAGATACAATGTCAAAATTATCGGACATTAAGAAAGCGTTTCATTATCCGAAACAAAGTCCATTACATCACCAATATTGCAATGTAACGCTTTACAAATTTTATCCATTGTATCCATTGAGACGGGTTCATTCTTTCCCATCTTTGCAATCGCATTTGTGCTTATTTTTGCTCGTTCCCTTAGCTCACTCTTGTTCATATTGCAATCAATAAGCAGTTTCCAGAGCTTATTGTAACTTATACTCATTAGGAATCACCTCCATGAACAACATTATACAATATCCATGGATATCAATCAAGTATTTCTTGATAAACATCAAATATTTCTTGGTAGTAATCAAAATACTGTTGTTCATTGTATTGTCATTTGAGAAATCGGACAAAAAGATAGTGTTTTCCAATCTCATCATATTCTTCAAATCGGATAGGAAGGGATCAGTATCACTATAATCATTATTGTTATTATCAGTATAGTTACATTGTGCTTTTGACAGTTCTTGAATTGTCAAAAGCACAATTCTGAGACTGCCATAAACACAATTCAAGAATTGTCCCATCAAAGAAATAAGACTGACCTGTCACAGTCAGCCCTAAGTAAAAATTCTATATTCTGTTAGCAAAAAATCAGTTCTGCATTAACAATTTCCTCCGCCTGTGCTTTTAGACTACTCATGTGCTGCACCCAAGCAAGCTGTTGGGTTGACTTATCCGGAGCCGGATTTTTCTCCAGAAGTTCAGTCATTATCTGTTCCACTCTACGGTGAGCTGTTTCGTCGATCTCCCACAGGTGCGGGAACAAGGTTTCCGTCAGAATCATGTCATCCAAGAGCATTGGATTATTTTCCGCAAGAAATGCTCTGCGCATCCTGCCGTATTTCCCAAGCGGTTTATCGCTTATGTGGCTCAACTGAATATCAAGGATGAGATAATCACCGCAACGGGTATAAGTCAAATTCTGTGCCATAGTCACTCCTCCAATCGTTTTTTCACTTTTATTGTAATGGTTGCTCCCATAAAAGTGAAGTTTGTCGACCGGTCGCTTCGAGCACAGCACATATCTTCTGATAAACCTTTCGTGACGGCCTGCGATTACCTTCTTCGAGCTTATAGTAGTAACTGGGTATAACTTCTATTTGCTCGGCAAAAGCCTTCTGTGACAGCCCCAGAGCCATTCTAACACTCTTTAGTGCTTCGGTATAGGGTACGGCAAGGAAACGGGAAAAATCATCATAGAACAAAGCTGCTTCGATTTTCAAAACATCTGCCAGTTTGATAGCTACATCGTAAGGGATGGGATGCTTTCCGCTTTCATACAACACAACAGTCGCTGGCACAATATCCAGCTTTTCCGCCAACTGCCTTGTTGTCATCTGTTTCCGCTGACGGTAGTACTTGAGATTGTCGCTCGGTAAGTTGGTCTTTGGCTTTTTTTCAAAAGGTATCGTTAAATGGAGTAACAGCTTGCCCTGATTAAATTCACACAGCGATGTGTGATTGAAAATACCATTGCAAATACAACAATCAACTGTGAACATCACGAAAATATGATCGGTGTGTCCGCATTATTTCTGTGGGAAATATAATTACATCCTCACAGACAATTCAATGCATTCCTCGGGGAAAATATAATTATCCCCACAAGGAGTTGATATCACATGGACAAGCGTGAACTTGCAACAATTATCGGGAACAATCTATGCATATTGAGGACTGATAGTGGTCTAACACAGGAAGAACTCGCAGAATCAGCTGGCATAAGCACATCGTTTTACGCAAACCTTGAGCGTGGCAACAAGGGCGTGAGCGTTACCGTACTTTATAAACTTGCCGAATGCTTGGGCGTAACGGTTGATCGGCTACTGTATGAGCCGACTGGAGACACTCATGTAAAGAATATTGAAATGCTTTTGAATGGCCAATCGCCGGATTTCATAGCTACAATTGAGAAAATGACCCGCCTGTGTATAGACGCATTCGGCAATAATTAAGCTCATTTGTTTGTGGGAGAATAAACATGAGCAATGATGCAGGAATTAACAAAACCATTGAAAATTTATACGCTGATATGTATCCCAAACTATTTATATATGCGAAAAACTCTCTTGGAGACTTTCATCTAGCCGAAGAAGCTGTTCAGGATACCTTCCGAATCGCCTGTGCGAAATCCGCCCAGCTTATAGAAAGTCAAAATCGTCCAGGCTGGCTTACAAACACGCTGAAATATATAATTTACAACACTCGCAGGAGTCAGGCAAAATTCAGCAACCTTCTGATGATAATAACGACCGAAGCAGAAATGTCGCCCGAGATATCCGAAGATAATACTGAGCTAGCGATGTACTGCACCTCTATCTTGGGGAAAGAAGATTTTGAGCTTATAAAACATATAATTATCGAAAACAAAACCATGATCGAAGCCTCAAATGAAATCGGAATATCTGTTGAAGCCTGCAAAAAACGCGTTCAACGTGCAAAAAAGAAGCTCAGAAAATCAATCTCAGAAGATTTTTTATAATTTTTTGTCCCCAAACTGTATTCTTGAGACATATATAATCAAAGGAGGTTATTTTTGATGGCTGAATCAACTAGGCAAACAGGCCAAGATCACTCCAGATTTGACAGTATGAGCACGGCTGAATTGAATGAATATCTGCGTAAAGATTCCTATTGCGGCGATTCGAATCTAGATGATGTTTTATATGTAATGGAGGTGCTTGAACGACGTGAAATAGAAGATGATAAGTGTAATTTACCCGATGTCCAAAAAGCTTGGGCAGAGTTTCAGAAATACTACAACACCGAAGATAATGACGGAAAACCCTTACACGATTTTGATGACGATTTCAACGACAGGTTCGGCAGCGAACCAGCCGCTGAAATCGCAAGCATCAAAAGTGCACACGAGGGCATAAATCACGGTATTAAGTCAATCATATCAGTTGCCGCAGTGATCTGTATAATCCTAGTTGGATCGTTTACCGCCAAAGCGCTCGGATATGACATATGGGATGCGATCATAGTTTGGACAAAGGACACATTTGGCTTTGAGACCAACGTGAACAAGCCCGAGCCCACGCCCTACATCAAGCAAATACCTGAGGAATTGACCGAGTTGAAAAACTTAATGATTGAACATGGTCTGAGTGATGATTTGATTCCCGGTTATATTCCTGCTGGATATATAATTCTTGATCTGCAGTATACCGATCTTGCTGATGCAGATAGTATCTTTTGTCAGCTAAGCAATGGTTCAAACGACATCCTATTCATATACAGGATATACTCGGGTGATTCCACCTCATTTCAGCTTGAGAAGGACGCTCTTTCTCCCGAAAAGTACGAAAGCGGCGGAACTACATATTATATAATGTCAAATATGGATGATTACTTTGTCACCTGGCTTTCGGAGAACATTGAATGTACAATATCCGGCATTTCAACTCACGATGAAGCTTTGAAAATGATAACCTCACTTAACCAAAGCTAAGGAGAAGAACAAAACAATGAACAAAAGAATACTGAGATCGATTTCGATTATACTTGTGATTGTATTTTTAGTTAGCGCGCCCGTGTATGCTTTTGCCGCCGAGGCGAGAGCCAGCGCATGGTTTACCGGCTACGGTGCTTCGGTTGTTGCATCAGGCAACGGTAAGATCAATGTTGAATTCACAGTTGTCGGAACCGGCACGATGACCAAGCTAGGGGCCAGCTTAATTTACATATACAAGTCAGACGGTACGCGTATAGCCACAATATCATACGCCACCAAGGGCAATGAATACATGATGAAATCTAACACCGCTTTCCACAGCACCTCTGTCCCCTACGCCGGCACGGCCGGGCAAAAGTACTACGCCGTCGTCATTTTCTTTGCGAAGAACAGCAGCGGCTCAGATACCCGTTCATATACAACATCAATCACAACTGCAAAATGAGTATTCAATAAGATAAAGCTAAATATTCTCAAGCAAAAAGGCTGGCAATGTTTTGCCAGCCTTCTTATCTTTATTGGATTCGTAAACTACCAGCTGTGCCGGTAGAGGTATCCCGCAAAACGCTTTAGCTTCAAGCATTGAGCGAAGGGGGCTGAGAATAGCAGATACCATCAAGATTTATGCACAAAAATGTTTGTAGACTCCAGCTGACTTCATTCAGCCGGAGTCTGCAAACTACGTCTTCTTTTTCACTGCTCCCTTTTGCGCAACTTATTGTACCTGATTGTTCACGCCGCTTTCATACTGGTATTTTGCGAGCATGATAGCGCTCGACGGCGTGCTCGTCGCGGTGTTGTCCGCGCCGCTGACGCTTATCTGCGTCATATTGCCGAAGGGGTCGTACGCGAAGTGGTAGCTCTGCCACGTGAACGCGCCCGTGCCGACGCGGGATAATGTACAATAAGTTGCGCAAATTGAAAACCGCATAAAAGAAGACATAGTTTGCAGGCTCTGGTAGAATGAAGTTACCACACAAACATTCGAAAGGAGACAGCAA